>JACCEE012056054.1_pt1 | contig 21271 bp, 16 predicted proteins | sample 7449931 | NCBI WGS metagenome assembly JACCEE01 (sample SAMN15323457, study PRJNA562643) | freshwater metagenome | isolation source: river surface water | place: USA:Blue River Watershed | collected 2017-08-19 | reverse complement strand
TTTCTACTATCAATCAGAATATCTGTTTTTCTTGTATCACAGATTAAATTATTGTCATCATTGATTTTATAATATATACTCATTATTTTACCAATTTTAATTTATTATTTTTATGTATAATAATATTAAAAATTGATTTTTATAAACAATTCTAAAATATAATTAGTTATAATTATTATTTATATATATATTGTTTTAATTTGATTTTTTTGACAAATATTTTATACAATGAATAATTATTATTATACCATATATAATTATCTTATTGGAAATATTGAATAAACAAAAATATAATCCAAATAAGATGAAGATATTTTTTTAAAATAATTATAAACTATAATTAATTGTAAAATTGAAAACAATATAGGAAAACTTGCTGAAAAATTTACTTTTGAATTTTTTTAAAATATTTTAAAAATAAACAATTGTATTATTAATAAAAAAATTTAATTATAATAATATTAAAAATAAATTATACCAGACATATATTATGAAGATGATTAATAAGTATTAATATGTGAATTAAAATCTTTAAGATATTTTGATACAACCTCTTCATAAAGAGGAAGCAACGGAACTGCTCCCGAAAAAGTATATGGAGCATTGTATAAATATTCTAAAATAATAGATGAAAAATAAAGATTGTATCCAAATAAAAAAGTATAAATACTAATTATAATGTGTGCGGATATGATTAATAATTATGATGGTTAATAATGTATTTAATCTTTTTAAAGAATAATGAATAATAATATTTTATATATATAAGATTAAACTAATAAATAATTTTATAATAATAATATTTTATGTTTAGAATTTAAATAATTTTTAAAATTTTTATATTAAAATATTAACAATAATATATTAAATATGAATATTGAATCATTAATATAATAATTAAAAAATATTAATATTAAAAATGATGAATAATTTTAAATTAAAAAAGTCAAACCACTAATAAAATGGGCAGGGGGTAAAACTTAATAAATGACCAATATAATGTCAAATTTTCCGATATTAATTAATAATTACTATGAACCATTTTTAGGAGGAGGAAGTGTTTTAATAAATTTATTAATGTAATTGTAAAATAATCAAAAATAATTAAATGGAAATATTACTTGTGGTGATATTAATTATTGTATTATATAATTATATAATAATATTAAATGTGATCCAGTTAATTTATTATTAAATTTTGAATAAATATTATGTGACGATACATCTTAAAATTTTTACAAATAAAGAGAAAAATTTAATGAGTTAAAATAAATAAAAAAAAGAACATAAGAAGAAGACATTTAGATGGTTTGTTTGTTTGTTTTTTTAAATAAAACATGCCATTCTGGAATATACAGAGAAAATTAAAAAGGGGGGTTTAATGTTCCATGGGGAAAGTATAACAAAGAAAAAAATATAAAAAAATATTTTGATATTGAAAATGTTTTCAATTTACATTATTTATTAAATTAATACAATGTATAATTTAAAAATTGTTCATATGAAAATTTAATTGAAAATAATAATAATTAAGAAAATGATTTTTGGTATTTTGATCCACCATATAATTCATCATCTGATAAAAAAACATTTTAATCATATAGTAAAAATGAATTTAATCATTAAAAGTTTTTTGATTTTGTAAAAACTCGTTCTAAGTTTATGATGTCTAACTTTGATAATGAAATTAATCGTGAAATTTTTGAAAATGAATAAACAATATCTTTTTAAAATGTTTAAACAAAATAATATACAAATACTACCAATTCTGGAACAAAGGTTGAAGAATTAATTATTAAAAATTATTGACAAATTTATATTTAATTATTTAAAAATTTTAAAAAAATAAAAATTGAATTTTATATTTGTTTTTATTCATACAGATAAGATTTTGTTTATTATATATTAATAATATAATTAACTAAAATGTTTAACGACAAACATAATACATGGGAATGTTCCGAATGTGGTGGAATTGGAAGACACACACCTGATTGTGAAAGAACAGGAGGTGTTCGATGGAATATATTACCAAATTTTAAACATAATACATGGGAATGTTCTGAATGTAATTGAATTATATTGTGAATATATATTATTTATATTTAATGTTTTTTTTCATATAAAATTAATTTTATATGTATTAAATTCTTTATACATAATTATCATACTTCCTAATTCATATTAATTAACCAATAATCCATCTTATTTATTTTTATTAATTTTTTATATTAAATTATAGTAATTTTCTCTAAAATTAATAAAATATTTTTAATTCTTTTTAAAATCTTTTTTAAAAGTTTTTACCGAATATAGTATATGGGTTTCATAAAAAGAATTATTTTATTTATAATCTCTCAACATAATTCCTACTCTCCATATGTATTTATCTTTTAATGTTGATTTATCCAAAAATGCACTATAATTATATGATTAATAATCTAAAATTTTGGAAAGACCCTCGTGTAAATTTTTTTATAAAAGAGGAAAATATTAATTATCTCCTACGATATATGAATTATGTGGAGATACTATATAATTATTTTTAAAATTTTTTTTTAAATAATTTAATTATTTTTAATTATCCAACTCTTCAATTAAAAATCCTTTACGAATTTTATTTTTATATAACCATATATTTAATGCATAACTTGGTTCAAATAATTTTAATAATTATCCTAACTCTTCCATTATAAATATTTTATATATTATTATAATAATATAAATTTATATATATTTATATAAAATTACATGGTAATTAAAAATTAAATAATATCTAAATAATAAATATGGCAGAAATAAAATAATTATTAAGTGTATAAAATTTTTAAAACATTGAAAAAGACATTGTATAATAACTCTTGAATGATTTTGGTCAATATGCTGGACAATTACCAACAAAACAAGTAAGATAAGTAATATATGGAAATTTGAGTGATTTAAAAGAACATTATATATAAAACCAAATTCCAATAAATATTCCACAAATAAACAAATAAGTTTTTAATTATACATTATAATAATTGAGTAATCATATTGAAACTTATTATGTACCAAAACAATAAACTGAACAACAACCTTAATCTACAAAAGAACCAAATAAAGCAGATGAAATATCAGAACGATTTTAATAACTTTAACAAGATAGATAATATGAAGATTTTATTCCAATGACAAATTAAGAAATAAATCCAAATAGATTAGATACACGATAATTTCAATAAATAAATTATGATTAAAATGATTAATAATAAATACAAGGACTTTTAACACCAATTGCTACAAAAGAAGATTAAGCAAAAATGAATTCAGAATAATAACAATCATTACTTGAATAAACAGAAAAAGATTTTTAAAATCGTTTAATGTTATTAGACCAATAAGAAGAAGAATTTGCTAAATTTAACAGTGAAGGATAAAATTAAAATCCTGATGACATAATTGGAAGTGGTGGCGGTTTAGAAAATATTATTAAACCTCTAATTCCACCATAATTTACAATTGTTAAAAAATATGTTGCTCTGTTTTCTGGAAGTAGAAACTTTAAAGCATATCCATCTCGTTCTTAATATACAATTACATTAGATAAAGAAATTGAAAAAGTCAAAAAACTAAGAATATTAAAAATAGTTGTTCCGACTGAAATTGATTAACGTCGTTATGTTGAAAATGGAGATGTTACTCATTTAGAAAATCTTCGTGATTATTTTTAGAATTATAATTATGCATATGAATAGGGAATTATGATTAATTTTAGAAATGTAAATAATACAAATTAAAACAATACACCACAGTAATATCATACCGTAATAGCAACATTTTAAGCTTAAAATGAACATTATAGAGGAAGAAACACAAAAGTATATACAAATACAAGTGATGAATAAATAAATTATGGGGGCAGTGTTTTAGATAAATTATAGCAATTTGAAGTAGAAGTTAGAAATGCATCAGGTGATTTATATAAAAATAATCAAAATGATGATTATTAAATGGTAGATATTATTGGTGCATAAACAAATGATATATCAAATCCAAATAATACAACAGTAACAACATTTAGTACTTTACAAGTAGCATTAAATAAACCATTTGAAGTAAATCAATTTTTTATGGGAGATTTGGTAAGGTTTGTAAATACTAATATTACAGTTGGTGGAAATGATGGTTGTACTTATTAAATGGATTAAAATGGAAATTTTACAAGAACAATATCTGATGATACAGAATAAAGACCACTTGGACCAGTATCTATATCAGAAGCGTCTATACCAATTAATGCCACTGGAAACTATACAGTTGCACAAATGAATTTAGTTAGAACTTTCTTTAATAATCATTCTGGATATTAAATTGTTGAAGTTTATTAACATTTAAATAATGTTTCTAATTCTTTTTATATTTAAATTCCAGCAACACTTGTAAATACAGGTGGAACATATACATCAATTCCCGAATATTCATATAATAGTGAATTAATGACTGCTTTTGAAAATCTTAAAGATAATTTATACAGCGCACGAGTTTAATCTGATGTAATAAACTTATCTCTATAACACACAATTGTTGTAGAAATAGAACAAGAAACACCAGCTGTTGATAATTCCGCACTATAATTGTGAAAAAATATAATAAAAGTTGTCTAAATATAAATTTTTTTATTTTTATTCTTTTTAAATATTAAATAACAATATTAATTTTTGATATTAGTAAGGTTAATTAAATATGAATAATTTAAAAAACTCTAAAAACTTAAAAAAATAAAAAAATTTATCATAATTATAGTAAAATACCGTTGATATAAATTCTTAAAATAAAAATATCACAAGAAATGTTAATCCTGTAACAACAACAATTGTGAGTAATGTAAATAATTTACAATGTAAGCGTTAAACTTTTTAAAATGGGAATAAATCATAAGAAGGAACATGTAATAATTAATTAAAAGATATTTTTTAAGGATGTTTAAAACCGTTATTTCATTTAATGACTGTTGAAATTCCTCAATATTATGTATAACTTGAATATACAAAATGTTTAAATACCGCAATTATATTTACATTTATTATTGGAAATATGAATTCCGTCTAATAAAGTGAATTTTGTGATGTTGGTAATATATAACACAGATTTAAAAATAAATCTGATGAAAATGAAAAAATATTTCATAATAATATGGTATTTTAAAATTTAAAATAAGAATTATTATCAAAAATTAATACAAATAACAAAAAGCGTGAATTTTTTTATATTTTACTCACAAATGGTGTTTTTACAGACCCATAAACTGGTAGAGAATAAAGTTCAAAATAATTCCCTGGACATGTTTTTATTATTGAAAAATATATTAATAATAATCAGATACAATACGCAATATATTAATCATATATAAACCAATACGATTTATAATAATTTGGAGACAATTAAGTATCTAACTTAAAAAAAATTAAGAGACCAGATTATTAATTATCAAGATAAGATTTAGAAAAAAGTGTAGTTGAAGGATTATAATACATTGCTTCACATACAGTTTGGGACGAAAATACTGTTTAATATTGGAAAGAAATTACACATACAGATAGTAGTAAATTTTTAAACAGCGATTATCATGGTAAATTAATTTTTTGCTTCAAAAAATTTGAGTTTGATGATTGTATTAATAATTTCAAATCATTTGTTGAACAAAAAATAAAATTTATTGACGACGGAATTAAAACTCATTTTGATGAAGGTGAAATATATGGAAAAACACTAATTAATAGATATTAATCAAATATTGAATCATCTTCTTATAAAGTGTTATATACATATGGATAAATGAGAAAGTTTTTATGTAAAATGTTAAATAATATTAATAAAAGTTTAAATATTGATGAAAAATTTTGTGAAAAATCAGAAAAAAAATTAGCAGTTAAATTTAATAATTTTAAATATTCAGACACAACTATATAAAATCTAAAAGATGAATGTAGTATATGAAAAATCATATAATAAAAATTGAAATATAAAATAAAAATAAATATATACTTAAATATTCAATAACTATTTAATTAAAAGATTAATCAATTTAATAGACAATAATAATATTATTAATCTTTTATTTTATTTAAATATTTAATAAATATGGAAAATTAGTTATAAAATGTTGAAAAAAAAGACAAAAAAAAGTAAATTTTTTTAAGTCTATAATCTGTATTTAATCATTTATATGTTTTGGAAAATTATGATTATTTTCAACATGATAAATAACAAATTCAATAACTTGTTTTATAAAAATATTTTGTTGATACAATAGTTCCAATACTTAAAGATTAACATATAATGAAACTTATTAATACAAATCTTTTAGAATATATTAAAACCAATACATAAAGTTAATATATGAGAGAATTGTTATATTATGTTACCGATTATAAAATTTTAAATAATATATATAATTATATTGATAATATTGATATTAATAATATATATTAATTTTATTTGTTTTATGACCAATCAAAAGATAATAATAAAAATTTAATTAAAAAAGTAAATAAAAAAATTTATAAATATTTTTATGATAATTCAACAAATGAAAATGAAGACAACTATATGTAAAATGTAGAAATAGCAAGAAATTAATTATCTGAATTTATAGCATAAATGATTTTTAAATTTCATGATTGTATAACATATTATTCATTATCATAAAAATATCATCCAACATTAAAAATATTTATTATTAGTCCCCTTATTTTTAAAACAACCGCAATTATGAATCTAAAAATGTTTTTACAATATTTATCAACAAAAAATTTTAGAATTATTCCCGAATATATGGATACTGAATATTAGTATATGGAATATACTAATAAGATATAAAATATTTTAACATCAATTTAAGAAGAAGAAGAATAAGAAGGTGATATTCCATGTTAATTATAACAAGAATAACAAGAATAAATATAAATGAATTAAAAATAAACAAAAAAATATAATTTAACATTATAATAATTATTATAGGCAGTATATAAAAACAATATAATATTAAGTGTTCTATATAAATAATTTGCCAAAATAAGTACATTATAAGAATTTACTAAAAAATAATTATCAAATATTGAATGTTATATTCCGTGAATATTCAATAAATTAAAATAATATTAAATATAAAAAATAATCAAAAATATTGATTAAAAAATTATTTTTTAATGAACTATAATTCAACTATGTTAAGTTTTGATATTGGTATTCGTAATATGTCTTATTGTTTTATTAAAACTGAAAATAAATAATTATTAAAATATGGTATAATTGATATTTTTGATAATTAAAAAAGTACAACAGATTTTTCTATAATAACACAAAGGTTATTAATATGCCTTTAATAATTTTACAATTAAAATGTGTATTAACAAGAATAAGAATAATAAGAATAATATTATATTGCTATTGAAAATTAACCAGTTATTAAATAACCTCGTATGAAAATGGTATAAGACATAGTATGGACATTTTTTAATTCAAAAAAATATCTTGAAAATAATGATAATATTTTAGGAATTTATATGGTTAGTCCATATGGTAAATTATCTATATATAATGGTTCTGAATTTTTTGATACTTCACAAATCAATTCTAAATATAAGAAGAATAAATATTTAGGAGTAAAATATACTGAATATTTTTTATGTAAATAATACGAATAATAAGACATATGGAATTAAATAAATAATTATTCAAAAAAAGATGATATTTGTGATGCATATTTGTAAGGATTATATTAAATAGAATAATTATCAAATAATAATATTAAACAAGATAAACCATATAAAATTAAAAAATAACCAATTAAGTCTAAAAATGTAAAAATAAAAGTAGAAAAAAAACAAAATTAATAAAATTAAAATTGAAATTTATAACTTTTTCATGATTAATTACAAATACTAAAATAATTTAATTACAAATACTAAAAATGTTTTAAATATTGTTATTAATAATTTTATAAAATGCAATAGGTATTGCATTTGTTTCATTTTATTCATTTTATTATATTTAACTTATATTAACTTCAAATAATGTGTATTAAGATGTTCATACAACTATAATGTAAATAAATAGTTAATAATATTAATAGACATTAAATAGTAATATTATTATTGACAATTAATATGATGAAACAAAATACTAAATGTTTTATTTGATTAAAATATTTATTTTTACATTGTCATATATTATTCTAAATCAAATTATTATGATTTATTATAAAAAAAAATAATTTAAAAACAAACATTATATAATATAATTATTATTTGACATCATAGTTTCATTTGTATTGTCTTTAATATTTATGCGTATTATTTTTTTAAAATAATAAAAAACACTTATAAATAATATTTAATATACATAATATATATATGGAAAAATAACATATACAAATGATTAATATAATAATGGTATATATATACCAACTAATATTAATTATGATTAATTAAGTTAAATAATAAATTCAACAGATTTTTTGATTTTATATACATATTATTGTTTTTTACATTTTGTAAAAATTATTGATTTATATTTTTATATGAATTATTAAAATTATGAATTTAATTTTTTATAATAAATTGAAATTATTTGAAATTTCAATTTTTAACATCTTTTTAATCTTTTTAATCTTTTTATTCCTATTATTCTTTTTATTCATTATTATTTTCACATTCATCCTCTTAAAATAATTCTTAATATTATTCTTCTGTTATATATCTTTAAGGAGATTTATTATCTTTATGAATTGGTATTAAAATTCTTTATTACTTTTTTGGCATTTCACTTGGTGGAATTCTTCTAGGTATAGGAATAAAAAATATTGGAAAAATCATTTTATTTTATAATTTTATATTTAAACTTATATTTATATTCATAAAAAATTTTAAAAATAATATATATATATTATTCATTCAATAAGTTTTTAAATACTTAAATGCGGTGTAGAATATTGAGAAATGAAACCAAATTTATATTAATTGCCTGGATAAAATTTAGTTTTTTATTTATATATTTTATTAAATGACAATATTATTGTCCCTTCTTCTGTGTATTCTGTTTCTACTTCCCATGTTTATTTAATCATATCAGCAGGAGTTAATTCAAATTAAATATCTGTATATATTTCTTATGAAATATTTTTAATAATAATTTCATGAAGTTCATGTTATACACCTTTTTAATTTATCCACTTATGAAGAATAATATTTTAAATTTCTATTTTTGTTTCCCAATCATTTAATATATTTAATGATCTATCTTATATTAATACATTTAATTCAATATCTCTTTCTTATACTTGTTATACTTGTTATACTTGTTATACTTGTTTATTTATTTCTGACTGGTTAGGGTAACCCTTATTTTAAAATTTATTATATTTTTCAATATCAACAGGTATTACTTCTTTGAATAAATGATTTTTATGATTGGGAATATATGAATGAACAATATCTGGGATTGCAATTATTTTGCCGTTTTCTACACGCTTCTTTAATATTTATTAAAGATCCGGGTCGTCATAACCAATTTAATGATTTTAAAGTTTTTTAGTAAATGAAAATTTTGTTCCATAATCAAAATAATCCATTGCCATTCGTTGTTATAATTCCTATACAATAAAATTAATATCATTACATATTACTATTATATTATTTTATTTACACCAATTAATAATTGAATAAGTATAATTAATATGATTTTATGTTTATAATGAACAGTCGATGTTTATTGATAATAATGCTTTTCCATTTTCACCAATAAAATATTAAAATTTTTCATCCAAAAATGTTTTTAATTATCTATTATTATAGATTTCTCCATTATCAAATGGAAAGGGAAAACCTTCTAAAATATTTTAAAGATATATTGTTTAATTTTCATATGCCAAATCAATATGGATTTCATTAATTTTAGAAAATCCTGTTTCTTATGGAGCAACAACAGATATTAATATGTTTTTATTTTTTGAAAGTATTTAATTTCCAATCCTTTCAACTGCCAAAACATAATCGTCATTTAATTCACCACTATTCCATTTACATTCTTTTTGAGGTTCAGATAATAATTCCAATGATAATACATTTGGATATACACTAAGAAATAAACCAAAATTTGATAATATTCTTGAAATATCAACTTCTGAATAATTTATATTTTTCCATATTGGCGTTGGATTATCACCATGTATAAAATTATATATAGTAAAACCAATCAAAAATCCATTAATTTGTGCCGTTTTTACAATTGTTTTGATATAATTTATGTATTCTGAATCAGTTTATTGTATATCTTATACATCTAATTTATTTAATGAAATTGGTATTCTTAAATAATTAAAACCTAATTATTTTAATGAATTTAAAATGTTTTAATATTGAGACATTGAATTACATAAATCTAAATATTATTTTGTTTCCAAACCATACCAAGTAATACCAATTATATTAATATTTTTACCATTAACTGTTAATTGATTATTTTTAGTTTTAAAATTCATAGGTAAATAAAAATCAATATCATTCATTTATTAAGGTTTTTATATTTCAGGTATTTCCAATTGGTCTGTATTATCATTAATTTATAAAGATTAAATATTTTATATTATTTGTTCTTATTTTTTTGTGCTTTATTTGTCTGATTAAAGTTCCAATTATAACATATTTAAATCTAAACTTCTTGATTATATTTATTGAGCATTTACACATGATCTAAAATTAACATATGTTGGTTAAGGGCAACTTTTATTGATATAATCCATTTTTTTCCAATCTATATCAAAACCATTATTTGTTAATATTTATACACCAGCGGTATCAGAACTATGTCTTGACCAACACCAATGAAATCCTCCAATATTTAAATCTTTCATATAATTTGCTAACATATATTGATATTTTAAGTCTGCACCATTATCACTTTTTCCACCCCATTCTGTAACTAACATTGGAGCATGACGTTCTTTGTGCATAAAAAGCATACATTAATCAAGATAATCATACATATTCCAAGGAAAATTTTAATGATAAAATTATTCTTTTGTTGGTGCAACACTTGGTCCATATGGATGACAACTAACTGCGAATTTGTTTTATTTATTAAACCAAATCCAACTGTTTTTTAATTTTGATTCCCTCCAATGACTACCCCAATAACTATAACAATAATAATCATAAGAACTATCATTGCTAATTCCTTATACAACTAAAACAATATGGGGACTATGTTTTAAAACTTCATTACCAAGTCTCATTGCAACATTTTTCCATTATAAATGTTCTGGACCGGAGTCCCATGTTGCACCAGTTGAACCGGGTTTTCCCCAACTACCAACATCTTTACAATGTGGTTCATTTTTTAATTCCAAACCAAATACGCAATTATAATTATTAATAAATTAATGGCATAAAATTTTATGGCATTCCATTACTTTACTTTCGGGATATTTTGCAGAAAACATTTCTTCAATTTCGTGTTCGCATTTATGAAAATCTAATAATACAAACAAATTTCTTTCACAACATTTTGCCAAAAGAATATGAAGCATTTCTCCGTATGTTTTTCCAAATAATTCCCAATTTTGTTTTCCTAAATGCTATACTTGTTAATTTAGTTTTTCCAATATAAAAATAGCGGTTAAAGGAATGCGCAAAGAATTAAATCCAAGGCGTTATATTTAATCCAACATACTATCAAATGTTTCTCCACCACCTGACGACCAATTATTCGCATCTTTGTCCCAAAAATCCATCAACATATAAAATCCTGTTTCAAAACCAACAAGATTTATTCCTTTAAATTTTAATGGATATCGTGTTCCATTATTATCATACATTACTATTTCATTTCCACCCTCTGTTTGATAATAAAGTAATTTATTAAACCAAGACATTTTATATAATTTTCTTTTTTTTAAATAAAAAATAATTATTATTTTTTATAATACAACAAAAAAAAGTTTATATAAAAATAATATTCATAAAGAATAATATTATCGGTATAAATTTTATATATATCTGTCAAAACTTTAAAAATTATTAATTTAATACAAGTCGATATATTCGCTATTATTTGCGCAAATACAATAATTTATTTATTTACTTATAGTGCTTTTATGAATTGGCATTATGTCAATATATGTAGAAAAACAACATTTTTTTAATATAAATTTTACTAAATCTTCTGATACAGAATTATTATATTCGACAGAAAGTTATTTAAAATTATCTTTTAAGTTGGGTTATTATAATTCATAATATACAATTTAATCAATCACATATTATATAAACATATAATCACTTAAATATTATTTTTATATAAATTACATTTTATACTTTAATTATTTATTAAGAATTCTTTATTTATATAATGTTTATAATGTATTATTGATTTCATCCATAGTTAATTCTTATTTTATTAGTGTATATGGAAATTTGCGAATATATTTATTTTATTGAAGTTATTATAATTTATTGTTCATTTTTTTATAACTTTTAATATTTTAAATTATATTAATATAATAATCAATTTTTTTTTAAAAAAACTAAATATTTTAAAATAAAAAAATTGATATATATATATTAGTTATATGTATAATAATAACTAATATATATATTATATACACTATAATAACAACAATGTCTCAACGATTATAACCATATTCGAAAAAAATCATTGTAATGTTATTTACAATTGGTTTATGTATTTTATTATTGTCATTAGAAACATCATATTAAATATCAGAAAAATTATAAGAAATAATGCTATAAAAAAATTTAAAAAGAATAATTAACTAATTATAAACTCACAATATCACTATTTAATAAATTATTTCAAAAAGAAAATTTAATACAGAAAAAATTATTTATGGTATAGGTGCATGGGTTTCTGTAATACCAATTAATATTTCTATAAGTGTAATAATTGGATTACTATTAAATTATTTTGAATATATATGGATTTATGAAACCCTTACAATATTCATATTAAATTGTATTTAATCCACAATGACAACAATTACCGTTTCATAAACATAATATTAATATGATTCAATATTTAATAATGTTGATTTCAAAATCAACACATACCATTAATAATATATATGGTCAGGTATATTTGTATTAATGATTATAATATATATGGTAATATTTTACCATAGTTTAATAAATGAAAAATTACTAATAAAAAAAATCAATTAGAATTAGAATTAGAATTAGAATTAGAATTAATATGTATGAAATAAATTCAATTAGTTTAATATTTCTCTATTAATTTTTTAATTTTCCATTCACCTCCATAATAGTTTAAATCTCTTGGACTACATTTTTCTTTAAGTGTTTCTAAGTAATGAATTGCTATTTTTTTATAAATTATATTTTAATATTCAGAATATATATTATAATAACCTGTTGTTTAATCTAAATATATTCCAACTTCTTTCAATACTTTTTTCAAAGTTATATCACCAACATCATTTAAATAATCTTTAAATTCTTTAATTTATTTATACTATTAAGAAGTATGTATAAATTCATCCACTTCATATATTACATCTAATACAAATTTTACAATATATTTTTCAGGATATGTTTATTTAATCATATTTTTATTATTATTGCAACTATTTTAAGTATATTAAGATTATTATTATACTATTTATTAATCAATTGTATTATTATTATATATAATACAATTCTTTAAACTATTAAAAAAATTACTAATTGTTTAACCCATTCGTTTTTTTATTACATAAAACTTATTTTTTATAATTAAAATAAAAAAATTATTTTTAATTAGTATATAAATTAAATTAAATAATGGATGCCGATATGCTTATGAATAAAGATAGTTAATAATTTTTTAAAGCGGATGAAAACGATAATGATTCATTGAGTTTTGGTTCAGAAAATAATAATAATTATAACGGTGAATATGATGATAATAATACATTTAATGAAGAAAATGAAAACGAAGACGATAATGACGAAGATATTTCGGTATTATCATCTGAAAAAGAAAACTTTAATGAATAATAAAACACAAATAATGCTTCCCCTAATCTTTTTATGAAATAACAACAACATTAATCATAATAATAATCATAAACATTTAATATTTAATAAACAAAATAATAGATTGAAGAAGAAAAACAAGAAATTTTATATCAAATTGAAAGACTTAAAAAAAGAGGTGTGAGTTTTCCAAGGGTATTTTCAATGGCAAGTAGTTTATAAGAAATGAAAGCAGAACTTTAAAGGATTAAAAAAGATTTAGAAGTCGACGCAAGTATTCATTTTTAAAGAAAAACATTAGTAACATTAATTAGTTCTTTGGAATTTGCAAACAATAAATTTAATCCATTATAATTTAATTTAGATGGATGGAGTGAAAGTATAAATGATAATATAAATGATTATGATGATGTATTTGAAAAACTATATGAAAAATATAAAACCAAATCGTCAATGCCCCCAGAAATTCATTTATTAATGATGGTTGCTGGTAGTGGTTTTATGACACATATGACAAATACATTATTTAAATAAAATGGAAATTCTATGACAGTTGAAAATTTATTTAAAAATAATCCCGATTTATAAAAACATTTTGCAGGAGCAGCAGTTGATCATATGTAACAATAAGCGTAATAATAAGGTGGTGATAATACAGGAATGATGGGTATGTTTAAAGATATGTTTTCAAATAATTAATAACAATCTTCAAATCAAAAACCAATTATATCTGAAATAATACCACCAAAAACATAACCTAAAATGAAAGGACCAAATACAAGTGATATTGATAATATTTTAGAAGAATTATAAATGGGTCCAGGAACAACAGAGGATACAGATAGGTTTGAAACAATGAGTGCATTATCTGATAAAAAATCACAAACAAGTATGTTGAGTAGTTTATTATCTAAAAATAAGAAAGGTAAAACAACCATTACCTTTTGAATTGATTAATATTTTTATGTTTTTTATATTTTTTATTTAAAATTTAAATATTAATTTAAATTAAAATATATTATATATATTATATATAATATTATAAAATAAAAATAATGAGTTATAAAGATAAAATTATTACAAAAATTATAAAATTTTTAAAATAATTTGTAAAAGATAAATCAGTTGAAGACGAATTTATGTATTTTATGTAAAATATAAATCATTCTCACAAAAATATATAAATTATACCTTTTGATTAATATAATATACAAAATTTATATCCTGTTACCGATAGAGTTCATTTGTGGAATACAATTATTATAAGCAATGAAGGTTAAATTATTCAATATGATATAAGAGATCCAAATTTATTTGATACAATTAATGACAATAATTCATAAAAAACATATTCAAATCATTACCAATAATAATCTTAAATTTTAAATCACAAATATATGAATAATAAATAAATACCGGAATATGTACAAATTATTCTTTAAAGAGTATTTGAAATATGTTTTAAATATAATAGAAATATATAATTTTTATTGATTATTAATTCATATACATAATTCTGTAATATATATTTATTAAAAAATAAAAATAATAAAAATATTGGAGCAATATTATTTATGCGAAGATTAACAATTATACCAGAAGAATATTTTATTCATGAAAGTTTTGTAGGTCAAGGAAATCATACTTTTAACATAAATGATATCAAACACATTGAAATGTAATAAATTAAAGATACAATTGATAATGAAATCAATAAAATATATTTAAAAAAAAATACTATAAGCCAACATTCATATAATTATTTATCACAATAACCTTCATATTCAATTAATTGTGATGATAAAAGTTTCGACGGATTATAAAAAAATGAATAAAATTATTAAAAAGAACTATAATTTGCAAAAAAATTTAAGTTATAATAATTTAATAATAGATAATCAATTGATAAAAATGATAATGATAAAAACTAAAAAATTTTTGAAGACGAAGAATAAAAATTGAATTAATTAGTATTGTAAAATTATAATTATATAAATAGTATTAAACATTAAAAAATATAATCACAATATAAAACTCAAAATAAAGAAGATTTATAAGATTATAAAAAATCAAATAAAACAGAACCATGATTTCTTGGGAATAATATTTTATGTAAATGGCAGTATTGGTTTCATAAAGAAGTTAATGTCAAAGACGCAAGGTTGGTTGTGTTATAGTTTTAGATAATAGAATAGTATCTACTGGGTATAATGGATTTATTGAAAAAACACCACATATTAGCATTGTTAGAGATAATCATGAATAAGCAACTATACATGCAGAAGTAAACGCAATATGTGATTGTGCAAAAAGAGGGGCATCTGTGAAAAACGCAACAGCATATATATCAACATTTCCATGTCTAAATTGTTTTAAAACATTGGCAGCAAGTGGTATTAAAAATATTATATATTTAACAGATTATAAAAATGATTAAATTGTATATTAATTGGCAGAATAGGCATAAATATTCATAAAAAAAATTAATCTGAATGAAAATACTATGATTTTGGATTAATAATACGTTACACAATAATGAAAATTTTAATATTCTTTATTAATGTTTAAATAATATAACAATCATTCATCAATTTATTTCATAATTTTTTTATTATTTTTTTATTATAAAATTTGTTAATTTTTTATAAAATAATTAATATTTATAAATTCTTATTAGTTTTCTTTTAATTCTTAATCTTCTTATTCTTATTCTTATTTATATTTGATTATCTTTGATAATAATTTTTAATTATAAACTTCAAGAATATCTGTTATTTATTCGAGTATTTTAGTGTTAATTAAATAATTTATTAACATTTTACCACGAAATGTTTAAAATTTCAAATCTATTTAATTATGATATTATCTAACAATATGTCTCAAACATTAATAATCTTAATCTTAATTTGAAATTTTAATTGAAATAATTAAAGCATTTTCACCTTTATCATTGATATATTATAAAAATTTGGTTTTTTATCTATCATTCATACTTTATTCTAAAATTTTAAGTTTTACTTTGTTATTATCATATATTGATACAAAAAATACCGGAAATTTTTATTAACCTATTTCCAACATATAAGTAGGCGAAAATACATTTAATTCCATTTATAATTTTAAAGATTTTTCGTCTTATCCTCTAAGAATATTTAAGATTTTTATATCCATTTTTTTACAAAATTATTAGTCTTCATTACTAATACTGTGAATATGAGAACCTGATATAATACTTTTCATTTTTGTATAGAATGAATTATTATTAATTATATAAATATTCAACAATTTTATTTTATTTATTTATAATTAAAGTTATAAAGATTTCAAATTTTAAATAAATAAAATTTATCGAAAATTGAAATTTATATATATAAAAAATATAAATATAAGAATATAATAGCATATATATTTAATAATATAAATTTTACAATATTCTATAAAAAATTCAAAATCTATTATTTAAGATTTTCATTGTATTGCTCATAATATTATAAGAATGACTTCTTAAAAAAATTATGATAATATGGTTAATATTAACCATATATAATACGATTAAGAAAGTAGAATAATTAAAACTAATTAAAGTTATACATCATCTTCACAGTATGGAAATAATGATTAATTATTGCCAATTGAATTTAAAAAAAAATAATTTAATTTCTATGGTTTTACAATCTTATTGATTTTAGGACTATCGAGTTTGTTTTATTTTTGTTTAAGAATGTATTCTATGTAATTTATGGATAAACATTTATGGTTTTCCATATATTCTTTAATTGGTGAAGGAACACTTATTAGCAGTAATGTATGGTATTGTTTCTATCTATTATATTAACAAAAACCAATTTAACATAAAGCTATTAAAAGTGATACATAATTAGTATTAAAACACTCACCATATTAGGTATATGTTTTAATTCCATGTTATAAAGAACCATTAACTGTAATAATAAAAACTATTTAAAGTATTTTACACGCAAGAGAAGGTTTTGAAACCATAAATATATTAATATATTTATGTGATGACGGTAATGATGAAGAAAAGAAAAAATATATAGAAAGAGATTTAAAACATATTTATGGAATTTTCTATATTAGTAATCGTGTAAAACCAGTAGATTAAATTAATGGAAAGTCAGAGAATATTAATAATGCTTTGAAAACCGTTATATTTAAAAATCGTTGGGACGATCCATAAAAAATTTCTATGGGTGAGCTTATTTGTATTTTTGATGCAGATTAGACACCAAGAGAAGATTTCTTTAAAAAAATGATTCCAAGAATGAATTTGAGTGATGATATAGCTTTGGTTTTATCTCCTCAAAAATTTAGTAATATTGATCCTTGGAGTGATATATTTAATCACAGTAATGTACATTTCTGGCATTACATAATGTCATCATTATGTGCGTGTGATACTATATTTTGTACAGGGACGAATTTCCTATTACGAGGAAGAGCTCTTGTTGAAGCTGGATTGTTTCCAACTAAAAGTATTACGGAAGATTTTGAATTAGGTATTTATATGACTATTTAAAAATGGAAATATGAATATATTTATGAATATCTCGCAATAGGAGACGCACCCACAAGTATTAGAAATATCTTTTAACAACGTTCTCGTTGGAGTAAAGGAGCATTTTAAATATTGTGGAGAAAACCAAGTGAAAACCCGTTTTTTGCAAAAGGACTAACATTCTTTTAAAGAATGTTATATCTTGGTGGTTTATATTCATATGTTGCTGATTTTATTAGCACTCCTATTCTTTTCAGTATTCCTATATTGGCGATATGGTTAAAAGTATTTCCATATATTATTAATAAAACATTAGTAATTACTCTTACAGTTATGGCATGTACTACTAAATTAACAGCAATTTATGCAAATAATTTTAAAAATTTAATGTTAATGTAATATGCTGTAATATGTCATTATCTTTTATGGTATGTATATTTAAAGGCGTTTTTTAGAACATTAATTGTTTCAATGACCGGTTTTAAATTAAGTTTTAAAGCTACAAAAAAGAACGATAGATAAACAAGTTTTGAATTATCATTACAAGATACTTGGGTATTTATTGTAATGTGGTTAATTGGTGTTGCAACTTTGTTGTTTGTATTCATAAAAGGTATATTATATGAAAAATACATATAAGGCGAAATAAAACTACCATTTTGGTCATTTTATTATCTACCAAATATGTATAAAATAGATAATTACGATATAATTGATTGCTTATGGTGTTGGTTAAATTTAACTACAATATCAATGCTGTTTATTTATATGTTTTTTAAGAACAATAGACACATTATGAGAATATCATCAATGATTTGTGTATTGTAATAGATAATTATTCCTGCGGTATTTTTAGGATTATTGTGGTAATTATCTGAATAAAACTTTTTCACAGACCGCGCAAAAATTCCAAATGGTAAAAGCAAATTATATAAATTAGATAATTAGGCGATATTATAATCAGATGATGTTTTAAGTGGTTTATCTATGGATTAATATAATGACTTTGGATTAACATATCAATAGTTTATTGATTAAACATAAACCAGTTTTGCTGTTAGATAGATTTTTGTAAAAATTCCATTTAATTTGTATGAAACAAATGAAGAAGAAAAAATGGAAGTATTCTTAACCGAATGTGCTGAACAATAAATTGTATGCACATTATCAGTTGAACCATTTAAGGGTTTGAATTCATACACTACCAAAGATATAAAAAAATTAGCAAATAAAATAAAATTATATGGTATTCCAATAATTTTAAGATTTGCTCACGAAATGAATAGCAATTGGTACCCTTGGAGTTAATAGGGTTTATTATTTTAATAAAGATTTGAAGAAATGAGTGATATTATGAAATAATATGCTCCAAATGTAGGTATGATGATTTCATATCAAGAAGGTGTTGGGTATCCTTTTGTAGGTGTTGATAGTGAATTTTATCCTAAAAACAATACAGAAGCAACATTAAGAGAATATAAAAATTAAGATACAAATAATGACGGTTTAATTACAAGTTAAGACGATCCATATGGTCCATTTACACCCAGATTAGACAGTTTTGAATATGTTGGAAGCAGTATGTATTGGTGGGGTCAAACTATTGGTGCTGTTCCAAGTTATAATATAGAACCTCAAAAAGGTTATGCATATACTCGTTTATATGATATACATGCATTAGCTAAAAAATGGGGTAAATAATTTATTATCTCAGAATAAGGTGCATTATATATTGATGGAAATTAAAGATAATTAACAGAAGAAATGAAGGAAAGAAACTTTAAATAAGTAGATGAAGTGACTATTAAAAAAGCATGGTTTGAATAAATTTATAAAGACTTACCAAAATAGTTTAGCAATCTTAAATAAATATATTAATTTGAATTTGACAAGTTTGAAGGTTACCATTATGAAAGTTGTAAATATTATAAACCAACTGTATTTAAGAATGTCAATTGTGAAGACAAATCTTAAAGTACTATCGATTGGACAATGCATTAAAATCCAGAAGTTGTTAAAGAATATAATAACATAGTATCTAAAAACAATGACATTGTTAAAGGTGATATTAAAAACAAATACTTTAAAGAATTATCTATGATGAATTGATTTAAATATTAAAAATATATTTAAAAATATATTTAATAATTTTTAATAATTTATTGATTTTTTGACCAGAAAAAAACTATATTATAAAAAAAATTTTTTATAAATAAAATCTCACCCGGGAAATTTGTCGTGATTTAACAGATAAATATATTACAAATATAATATAAAAAATTTTTAAATAAAAGTAACATTAAATAAAAATATAATAATTTATTCATTTTTTGACCAGAAAAAAACTATATTATAAAAAAAATTTTTTATAAATAAAATCTCACCCGGGAAATTTGTCGTGATTTGGACAAAATAATATAAAAAATTTTTAAATAAAAGTAATATATAAACTATTTTTACACTTTAAGAACAACAACAATAAGAATGGCAAAATAACTATCAACAATTATACAGAGAAAAACAAAAACTAAAAAACTAAACTTAATAAAAAAGATATAAAATACTAACTAAAAAAATAAATAAGAAACTAAACTTAATATAAGAAGACTAAAAAATAAAATATGAAAAAAAATACAAACTAAACCAAATAACATAAACTACATAAATATATAAAGAATAAACCAGATATAATAATATAAATAAGAATTAACTAAATCAATAT
>JACCEE010320982.1_pt1 | contig 21293 bp, 18 predicted proteins | sample 7449931 | NCBI WGS metagenome assembly JACCEE01 (sample SAMN15323457, study PRJNA562643) | freshwater metagenome | isolation source: river surface water | place: USA:Blue River Watershed | collected 2017-08-19 | reverse complement strand
TCATTGGAGTTTTTTATCCAAAAGCATTTTTTAACACTAGTAGAAAATCAGCTGGTTTACAATTAGTTATGTATTTTTTGTTGCCACTAGTAGTCTGTCATTTGACAATTACGCTATCGCTTTACATACTGATTAGCATGAATTCGCAGAAAATTCAGGATACTATTTCAAAACATGTACCGGATTTTTTGTATAGTGATGGTGTGTTGAAGATGGAAAAGATGGATAAAATTATTTCTGGAGATTCCAAAGATAAAGCGAATGGAACCATTCGATTAGTTGTGGATACTATGGGAACTTATGAAGAGAGTTTTCCACGGTATGATTTTTCAGGAAATAGTGGGGTTATATTTGTTACAAGTAAAGAAGCATTATTTATAAGGTACAACGATAAGGTTGATTTACCGCGTGTTACGGTGGTGCCTTTTGATAAATTAGCGGCCGAATTTGACATAACAAAATTAAATCGTATTGATTTACTGGTTAGTAGCAAAGATTATTTGGTTAAGTACTTGTTTAGCGTTAGAGTATTGGCATTAATAACCATTTCGTTTGCGATCGTATTTTATTTTGCGGCATTTATGAGAGCGCTCATTGTTCGTTTTATTGCATGGTTGTTTAAATTCAAAATTCATATGGGGGAATTGTTTGGCGCTAGTATACTTGCGGCAATTGTTCCGTGTATGGTGATATTACCAATCATTGTGTTTTACTATATGGATACAGTGAAGCTATTGTCTTCGGTATTAGAAATTGTATCATTTGGATATTTGTTGATTGGAATGTTTTTATATCAAATGATTGGAATTCCTGTAAGTTCATCGAATGATTTCACCCCAATCGTCAAAGATATTGACAGTGGCGACAAAAAATTAGATGAATTGGATATGGGAACAAAAATTGAAAATCGCAATAAACTAAAAGAGAATGTAAATACAACAACGAAATCGAATCAAGCGCAGCGAACAAATCAAGTAAATCAATCAAATCAAGCGCAGGAAGATCCGTTTGCCCACTTACATACGTTTCATAATAAGGAAGCAAATAAGGTGGAAAATAAGCAAAACGGTTTAAATACAACAATTATCAATCAAGCGGAACTTGCAAAAGAAAGCTCCAATGCTGCCAACAATCCTTGGGCGGCACCAGTTCCAAAGCCAAGGGCGAATATGAATCAGGGACCTGTTGAAATGTCAGCAGATGATTTTGATGATCGTGCAACAACTTCTTCAGAAATAGAAGTGAGTCCTGAGCATGAAGAATATAGTGAGGAATATCGCAAGATGTACGCTGATATTTATAAAAAGGCATTGGCGGAAGTTATGAGGACTGAGAATATAAGTGATGACCTATTACATCAGGTTAGTTTAGGGGATGATGTTCCAGTTCAACCAATTCTAAAAGCACCTGTAGTTACAACGACTCCAGTTGTTGCACCAGAGCAACCAAAGGCCAAAGTAGTGGGAGAAAATGGGGACGAAGATTTTGATTTTGTAGAGGGGTATTTCGGAGCACAGGCATCAGATAAATTTGCGGATGCCATGAAGAGAAAAACAGAGGCAAATCTTTTTTATGATCCATATGATAAAAATAGATATAGGAGATGATCCTATAAAAACAGGGCCTGCATCGCAGACCCTGTTTTAAAGAAGCTGAAAATCGGATTTGAACCGACGACCCCTTCATTACGAGTGAAGTGCTCTACCGACTGAGCTATTTCAGCAATTAAATCATCGAAAATCATTATAATCAAAAATACAATCTTTTGCAAGGAGTTTTAGTAAATGAATACAATATTATGTGAACAATGCAATCATTATCAGTATGATGAAGATTACGAAGCGTATTTATGTGATGTAAATATGGATGAAGATGATTATGGGAGAGTTTATCAATCTCAAAATATGGTATGCCCATTTTTTTCGGGTGAAGATGAATATCAGGTTGTCAGAAAGCAAATGTGAGTCGTTTGATTTTGTCAAAATCATTGGAATTTGTTGAAAAACCATTCATTCTATGATAATATCAAATTCAGATTTAATTTATGGAGGATTGTTCAATGGCTCAATTATGGGGCGGTCGATTTACAAAAGATACGGATCAGATGGTTTATGATTTTAATGCATCCATTGTATTTGATCAAAAACTATTTCAATATGATATTGAAGGAAGCATAGCGCATGCCGTGATGTTAGAAAAGCAAGGGATTATCACAGAGATTGAGAAAGATGCAATCGTGTGTGGCCTTACAGATATTCGCGAGGATGTTGAGAATAAAAAATTGCTAATCAGCAATGAGTATGAAGATATTCATAGTTTTGTAGAAGCAAATTTAATTCAGCGAATTGGTGAAGCAGGCAAGAAACTTCATACTGGAAGAAGCAGAAACGACCAGGTCGCTTTGGATATGAAATTATTTGTACGTAATGAGATCATTGAAATAGATCAGCGTATCAAAGAATTATTAGAAGTACTGATAGAAACGATGCAAGAACATTTGGATACCTATATGCCAGGATTTACGCATCTGCAAAAGGCGCAACCGGTTACTCTTGCACATCATTTAGGCGCATATTTTGAAATGTTTAAAAGAGATCGACTCAGATTGACAGATTGCTACAAACGTATGAACTACTGCCCATTAGGATCTGGAGCTTTGGCTGGAACCACTTATCATCTGGATCGTAATTACACGGCTTCCTTATTAGGATTCGAAGGTGCAACACTCAATAGTATGGATTCTGTATCAGATCGAGATTATATTATTGAATTGCTTAGCGCTTGCTCAACAATAATGATGCACTTATCAAGATTTAGTGAAGAAATTATTATTTGGAATTCAAATGAGTATGGTTTTGTTGAACTTGATGATGCTTATTCTACTGGAAGCAGTATTATGCCTCAAAAGAAAAACCCCGATATTGCAGAACTTGTTAGGGGAAAAACAGGACGTGTATACGGATCACTGATGGCTATACTAACCACCATGAAAGGTTTGCCACTAGCTTATAATAAGGATATGCAAGAAGATAAAGAAGGCGCTTTTGACGCAATTGTAACCGTAAAGAATTGTTTGACGCTATTTACTGGAATGATTGCTACCATTCAATACAATAAGAATGGAATGGCCAAAAGTGCTATGATGGGCTTTACAAATGCAACAGATGCTGCGGATTATCTTGTGAATAAGGGGGTTGCATTTAGAGATGCCCATGAAATCATTGGCCGCTTAGTACTTTATTGTATTGAAAAAAACACCTCAATCGATCAACTCAAAATCGAGGAATTAGAAACGATTAGTGAAGTGTTTAAGGAAGATGTATTTGATGCAATATCACTAGAGACCTGCGTTCAAAAAAGACTTACAATTGGAGCACCAGGAAAAGAAGCGATGAAGAAAGTGATTCAGATTGAGAAAGAATATTTATCAAAAGAATCACTCAATTAATGGGTTAATCGTCATGTTTATGACATTAGCATAAATACTATTAGATAATCTAATGAGGAGAATGAAAATGAGCGACAAATTAAATGTTGGAATTTTAGGTGGAACTGGAATGGTAGGACAAAGATTTATTGCGTTACTTGAGAATCATCCTTGGTTTGAAGTAACAACAATTGCCGCAAGTCCTCGTTCAGCGGGAAAAACGTATGAAGAAGCGGTGGGAGATCGTTGGAAAATGGATACTCCTATGCCAGAAAAAGTAAAGAAATTAGTTGTGATGAATGTGAATGAAGTTGATAAAGTTGCTGCCGAAGTAGACTTTGTATTCTCAGCAGTTGACATGACAAAAGAAGAAATCAAAGCAATTGAAGAAGCATATGCTAAGACGGAGACACCAGTTGTGTCAAACAACTCAGCGCATAGATGGACCAAAGATGTTCCGATGATTATTCCGGAAATCAATCCACAACATACAGATATTATTGAATATCAGAGAAAACGTTTGGGAACAACAAAGGGATTTGTTGCAGTAAAACCAAATTGCTCAATCCAAAGTTACTCACCAGTTCTATATGCATGGAGAGAATTTGAGCCATATGAAGTAGTTGCGACAACCTATCAGGCAATATCTGGAGCTGGAAAAACATTTTCAGAGTGGCCAGAGATGGTAGAAAATATTATCCCATACATTGGTGGTGAAGAAGAAAAAAGTGAGCAAGAGCCACTAAGAATTCTTGGAACGATTGAAAACGGAGAGATTGTGAAAGCAAGTGAGCCAAAGATTACTTGTCAATGTATCCGAGTTCCAGTATTAAATGGACATACGGCTGCTGTATTTGTAAAGTTTAGAAAAAAAGCAACGAAAGAAGAATTAATTGAAAGAATTAGAGCATATAAAGGAGTTCCACAAGAATTAGAACTTCCAAGTGCACCAAAACAATTTATTCAATATTTAGAAGAAGATAATAGACCACAGGTAAAAGCGGATGTAGATTACGAAAATGGAATGGGAGTTTCTGTTGGAAGAATTCGTGAGGATTCAATCTATGATTTCAAATTTGTTGGACTATCACACAACACAGTAAGAGGGGCTGCAGGGGGAGCGGTATTATGTGCTGAGCTTTTAAAGGCACAAGGGTATATTACAAAAAAATAGAATCATAAAATGATAACTGAAGAGGTGTTAGTATGGATGAATTGCAATATCAAAAAGATTTGTTGATGGCTCTAAATAAGAGATTGTCAATCAATGAAAGAATGCTCAATATGATATGCGGAACCACTACTAACGCCTTTTTATATTGTAATTTTCATAATAGCTCAATCAATGTATTGGGGTGTTTTAGAAAAATATTTGACGTGGATGTTAATTATATTAATGACATTTATTTAATGATTAATTTTATGGAACCAAGCATTCGTGAAGTTGCATCCGAAAAGCTTAGTATTGAACGGATGGGTATTGAGAGCAGTAACTTTGAGTGTTGTTTATTGGATCAAATTACATGGTTGGATTTTGAAGTGAATGTAAAATACGATCATGCTGGAAAACCAATTGATAAGATGATTCGAATTAGAGATATTTCGAAGTATAAACTTCAGAACGAAGAATTAACCATCATGGCTTACTACGATTCGTTAACTGGTTTATATAACCGGAATTATTTTGTTCAAACACTGAGTGAATGGGTTCGTAAGGCAAGTGATGAACAGGCACTTATTTCGGTTATGTGTTTAGATATTGACAATTTCAATCGTGTCAATGATGGACTTGGAATGGTCTATGGCGATGAACTGATTTTGTTAATTTCCAATTTTTTCAAAGAGTTAAAGAATGATAATATGATTATTGCAAGGATTAATAATGATCAATTCTATTTTGCAATTTATGATCCGTCTTATAATTGTAATGTAGAAGTTATTTATGAATCTATTCAGAGAAGATTGTCTGAATCGTTTATTTTGTCTGGAAGACAGGAAATCAATATTTCTGCAAGTGTTGGGGTTGCTGAATATCCAGAAGCGGGAAAAAATTCTTTGGAATTGTTAAATGCTTCTGAAATTGTTATGTTTAAAGCCAAATCACTTGGTAAAAATGGAATATCCTACTATGAACCACCAATTATGAAAGACTTTATTGATACGGTTAATATTGAAAAAAAATTAAAAGACGCAATTGCAGGCAATAAATTCGAACTTTATTTTCAACCTCAATTTGATTCTGATTCAAAATCTTTGCGCGGTGTTGAAGCACTTATTCGTTTAAAGGATGAGGATGGCACAATGGTTAGTCCATCTATATTCATACCAATAGCAGAGCGCTGTGGAATGATTATTCCAATTGGGAATTGGGTGCTTGAAGAAGGAATATCCAAGTTTGCAAAATGGAAAAAGAATTATGAACATCCTTTGATTCTATCTTTAAACATATCCGCAATTCAATATCGAAAAGCTGATTTTGTGGGTCAACTTTTGAAAATCATTGAAGATTATGATGTGAGTCCGAGTGATATTGAGCTTGAAATAACGGAAAGTGTTTTGATTGATGATTTTAATACAGTTGTTAACAAGCTTCATATACTAAAAAATTGTGGTGTCAAATTGTCCCTTGATGATTTTGGTACGGGGTATTCTTCACTGTCCTATTTAAAAGGGCTTCCAATCGATACGTTGAAGATTGACAAGTCATTTATTGATACGGTTATACAGGATAAAAGTACAAAAGTAATTACGGAATCCATTGTTAGCATGGTTCGTAAACTTGGTTATGAAACGGTTGCAGAAGGTGTTGAAACCAAGGAACAGTACGACTATTTAAGGGAAATTAATTGTGATAATATTCAAGGGTTTTATTTGGGGAGACCGATGCCAGCATCAGATTTTGAAGAACTTCTGAAAAGCAAACGGTAAATGAGGGAATAAAATGATTATTGGTAGAGTGAAAGAACTGTCTTACCTGAATCAGTTTTTTCAAGAGAGGGAGAACAAAATAATTATTCTTTATGGAAAAGAGGGAAGTGGTAAAACAACTCTGATTAAAGAATTCACAAAGGATAAAGAAGTATTTGTCTTTGATGCCAAAGAGGTGTCTGATAGACAACAGCGTTTTTTTTGGAACCAACAATTAAATAGTACCTCTGTATATAAAGAAGAGGAACCATCGTCTTATTCTGAGTTAGTAGAAAGAACCTGTCAATCATTTAAGGGAAAAGGAATTCTAGTCATTGAAGAATTTCAAAACCTTGTAAAAAGTAGTGAAGATTGGTTTGAAGCACTTTTACAAATAAAGCAGGATTGGATGGTTTTGTTATGCAGTTCTTTAGTTGAATTTGTTGAAAACTCATTGGTTGATAAAATGGGTCAAAATGCTGCATATATTTCCGGATTTTTAAAATTAAAAGAATTCAGTTTTTTAGAAATTAGAAGATTATTTCCGGAATTTCGGATTGAAAAAGTGTTAGAGTTATATGCTGTTTTAGGTGGAAATATTTATTATTGGAATCAAATGGACCCAATGTTAACGGCAAGTGCTAATATTTGTAAGAAAATTTTAATAAAAGATGGAATGCTCTTTTTAGAAGGGGAGCGTTATATTCGTTTGAATTTAAGGGAACATGGAGTTTACAACACAATCCTGTATGCACTTGCAACTGGATATTATAAACTCAATGATCTTTATCAATATACGGGGTACTCTAGAGCAAAGATAAGTGTATACCTCAAAAATCTAATGGAACTTGAAGTAGTTGAAAAAGTCTATTCTTATGATACACCTGGGGTGGAACAAACCCAAAAGGGAATTTATCAAATCAGAAATCGATTCTTGTTGTTCTATTATAAGTATTTGTTTTCAAATCATTATCTTTTAGAACAATACAATTCGAAAGAGTATTATGAATGGATGATTCAACCAACCTTTCGCAAATTTGTGGAACCTGTATTTATTCAAATTTGTAAAGAATATTTAGAAAACAAGATCAAAAGTGATCTCGGTATAAATGGATTTGGGAAAATTGGGACATGGGTAGGAAAAGTAGGAAATATTGATATTATTTCAAAGAATGATGACGATCAATACCTTGTTGGGTATTGTAGTTATGAAAAACAGATGATGAGTTATGAAGATTACGAGTGGTTTCTATATTGTGTTAAGCAAGCCAAAATTGAACCAATGAGAATTTATTTATGCTCAGTAGCATCATTTGATGAGAAGATTACATTGGAAGCGAGAATGAAAAAAAATATTGTATTAGTTTCCATGAATGAGTTTGAATGAATTTGAGTGAAGTGAGGAAGTATGGCAAAACAATTATATATAGCAGAAAAGCCTAGTGTTGCAAGAGAGTTTGCTAGTGCCCTGCAATTAAAAACAAAAAAGCAAGATGGCTACTTAGAATCAGAAGAAGCAATTGTTACATGGTGCGTGGGACATTTGGTTACGATGAGTTATCCAGACGCATACGATCCAAAATATAAGAGATGGGCCATGGAAACACTGCCCTTTATTCCAAGTGAGTTCAAATACCATGTGATTGATGGAGTTAAAAAGCAGTTTCAGATTGTATCAAAGCTTCTAAATCGAGAGGATGTAGAAACGATCTATGTGTGCACTGACTCGGGACGAGAGGGAGAATATATCTATCGTTTGGTAGAACAACTCGCAGGTGTAAAAGGTAAAGTACGTAAAAGAGTTTGGATTGACTCCCAAACACAGGACGAAATTATTCGAGGAATTAAAGAAGCAAAGGACTTGTCGGAATATGATAATCTCTGTGCTTCTGCATATTTAAGAGCAAAAGAAGATTATTTAATGGGAATTAATTTCTCTAGACTATTAACACTTAAGTTTGGAACACAGCTTACGAATTATGTAAAAAATGGAAATAAGAATGTTGTTATCTCAGTTGGGCGTGTAATGACTTGTGTACTTGGAATGGTTGTGAACAGGGAACGCGAAATTAGAGAGTTTGTGAAAACACCATTTTTCAGGGTGATTAGCAATATATCATTGGCAGAACAATCATTTGAAGGGGAATTTCGAGCAGTAGAAGGATCAAAATATGAGAATTCACCACTTCTTTATAAGGAGAATGGATTCAAACAAAAAGAAGATGCGCAGGCATTCATACAGGATTTGTTAGCATTGAATGAAGATATGAAAGTTGAGCAGGTTGAGAAAAAGAAAGAAAATAAGAATGCTCCTCTACTTTACAATTTGGCAGAATTACAAAATGACTGTGCAAAGTATTTTAAAATTAGTCCATCGGACACTTTGAAAATTGTACAGGAACTTTACGAGAAAAAAATGGTAACATATCCAAGAACGGATGCAAGAGTTTTATCCACAGCAGTTGCAAAAGAAATTGGAAAGAATTTGTCAGGCCTTCAAGCACTATCTGAGTATAAAGAGGTACTAAGTGAAATTAGTCATTTGAAATCTTATCAAAAGCTAGAGAAATCAAGATATGTGAATGACAAGCAAATTACGGACCATTATGCAATCATTCCAACGGGGCAAGGAACCAATCAAGTAAAACAATTGCCAGCATTATCACAAAATGTATATGAAATAATTACAAGGCGGTTTTTGGCTATTTTTCTTCCACCAGCCATTTATCATAAAGTTAATTTAACCACGAGTCTAATGAATGAAAAGTTTTTCTCGAATTTCAAAGTGCTATCCGAAGAAGGATACTTAAAGGCTATGAAATACAGTTTTTTTGAAAAAAAAGCGGAGGAAGATGAAGCACCAAACCAAGATTTAAAATGTGATATGGCTTTTTTGGAGAGTCTAGCAAAGCTTAAAAAAGGTGTGTCATTACCCTATGAAAGTATTGTTGTGAAAGAAGGAGAAACAACACCTCCTAAGCGATATAATTCGGGAACGCTTATCCTTGCAATGGAAAATGCAGGACAATTCATTGAGGATGAAGAACTAAGGGCTCAGATGAAAGGAAGTGGAATTGGAACTTCCGCAACTAGAGCAGAGATTTTGAACAAATTAGTTCAAAATCAATATCTATCACTGAATAAAAAGAATCAAATCATTACGCCTGCTTTTTTAGGGGAGATGATCTATGAAGTTGTGAGAAACTCCATAAAACCACTTTTGGATCCATCCCTTACTGCAAGCTGGGAAAAGGGATTGACAATGGTATCGGAAGGTTCCATTACGGAAGCGGAATATATGGTTAAATTAAATGATTTTATAGTAAGAAGAACAAGTTATGTTAGAGATATGGGGAAACAGATGCATTTGGATCAGTCTTTGAAACAAGTAGTAAATTTATATCAAAAATAAGTGATAGAGCGATTCAAAAGCCGGAATGGAGGAGAAATGATTATTTTTAGAAATGATAAGTTGGTCAATACAGATGAGACTATTGCCAAACATATATTTGACCAGGTTGAGCATCCGTGGGAAGTGCTACCAAATTTGGATATTTATATCAAACATCTAGGGCCAATGCTTCCAAGTGAATTATTTGAGGATAAGGGGGATGATGTATATATTGCTAAATCAGCAACCGTTGCGCCATCTGCGTATATAAAAGGTCCTTGTATTATTGATGAAGATGCAGATATTAGGCATTGTGCGTTTATCAGGGGAAGTGTAATTGTAGGTAAAGGAGCAGTTGTGGGCAACTCAACAGAGCTTAAAAATTCTATTTTGTTTAATCAAGTGGAAGTTCCACACTATAATTATGTGGGTGATAGTATTTTAGGGTTTAAAGCACATCTTGGTGCAGGTTCGATTACGTCTAATATTAAGAATGACAAAACAAACGTAGTCATAAAATTTCCGTTAGGCGAATTAAAGACAGATATGCGTAAATTGGGTGCTATTATAGGGGATTATTCACAAATAGGATGCAACTGTGTATTGAATCCAGGAACGATTATTGGAAGGAATGTCAGTATCTATCCATTGAACTCAGTGCGAGGGCACATTCGCGAAAATACAATCTACAAATCAAAAAATGCCGTTATGAACAAATTATAAGCGGATATAGAAATTAAATTTGTGATAATAGTTAGGAAAAAGAACTAGATTTTTTATGATAAATATGCGAAAATAGGAACGGTGACTAGACAAAACAGACATGAAAATGTTTTGGAAGTAAAGATAATGAACCGAATTGAAAGGAGATTTCACATGATTTATTCAAAAGAAGTGGAAGAAATGTGTCCGGTAGCACAGGGCGTGAATCACGGATGTGCTCCAATTCCAGAAGAAGGAAAATGGGTACAGGCAAAACAGGTAGCAGATATTTCCGGACTTACACATGGTGTTGGCTGGTGCGCACCTCAACAAGGAGCATGTAAGCTTACATTAAACGTTAAAGAAGGTATTATTCAAGAAGCATTAATCGAAACAATTGGATGTTCAGGAATGACACATTCAGCTGCTATGGCTTCAGAAATTCTTCCAGGAAGAACTGTTTTAGAAGCATTAAATACAGACCTTGTATGTGATGCAATTAACACAGCAATGAGAGAATTATTCTTACAAATCGTTTACGGACGTACACAAAGTGCGTTTTCAGAAGACGGACTACCAATTGGAGCAGGTCTTGAAGATTTAGGAAAAGGTTTGAGATCACAAGTTGGTACAATGTACGGTACATTAGCAAAAGGACCTCGTTACCTTGAAATGGCTGAAGGTTATGTAACTGGTATTGCGTTAGATGACAAAGATCAGATTATTGGTTATCAGTTTGTAAGTCTTGGTAAAATGACAGACTTCATTAAAAAGGGTGATGACGCAAATACTGCATGGGAAAAAGCTAAAGGACAATATGGCCGTGTAGCTGATGCAGTTAAAATTATTGACCCAAGACATGAATAATATACGCGTTGGCGAAAATTGATAAGGAGGATTTGATCAAATGGCGTTATTTGAATCATACGAAAGAAGAATCAAACAAATCAACGAAGCATTGAATAAATACGGGATTGCCTCAATTGAAGAAGCTGAAAAAATCACAAAAGATGCTGGTCTTGATGTATATAAACAAGTAGAAGGTATTCAACCAATCGCATTTGAAAATGCAAAATGGGCTTATATTGTAGGAGCTGCTATTGCAATCAAAAAGGATTGTAGAAGAGCAGCAGATGCTGCTGCAGCAATTGGTGAAGGACTTCAAGCATTCTGTATTCCAGGTTCTGTTGCAGATCAACGTAAAGTTGGTATTGGACACGGAAATTTAGGAAAGATGCTTTTAGAAGAAGAAACAGAATGTTTCGCATTTTTAGCTGGACATGAATCATTTGCAGCTGCAGAAGGTGCAATCGGAATTGCAGAAAAAGCAAATAAAGTTCGTAAAAAACCACTTCGTGTTATCTTAAACGGATTAGGAAAAGATGCAGCTCAAGTTATCTCAAGAATCAATGGATTTACATTTGTTGAAACAGAGATGGATTATTATACTGGAGAAGTGAAAGAAGTTTATAGAACTGCATTCTCAGAAGGTTTAAGAGCAAAAGTAAATTGCTATGGAGCAAATGATGTAACAGAAGGTGTTGCAATCATGCACAAAGAAAAAGTTGACGTATCCATTACTGGTAACTCAACGAACCCAACTAGATTCCAACATCCAGTTGCTGGTACATACAAAAAAGAATGTATTGAACAAGGAAAGAAATATTTCTCAGTAGCTTCAGGTGGTGGTACAGGACGTACTCTTCACCCAGACAATATGGCTGCTGGTCCAGCTTCTTACGGTATGACAGATACAATGGGACGTATGCATTCAGATGCTCAGTTCGCAGGATCTTCATCTGTTCCAGCACATGTTGAAATGATGGGACTAATCGGAGCAGGTAACAACCCAATGGTTGGTATGACTGTATCTGTAGCAGTTTCCATCGAAGAAGCAGCAACAGCTGGCAAATTCTAAGAAAACGACTAGAACTTGTAATCAGTAGTAGTTTTAAATTGTATAAATTAAATTGTATAAAATAAATGATATGCCCTTTGAGCGATAACCCCAAAGGGCATATTATTTAATATTGTGAGGAAGAGGGAATTTATGAAAAAGGGAAATTATTTCAAAAAAGGAATTGTAATATTATTAGCATTTATTTGTATGATGTCATTTGTAGCATGTGGAAAAGAGAAAGAATTAGAACTGACGCCAGAGAATTTGGCGGGAACTTGGGTACGTGTTATTAAGGAAAAGGGATATAGTGATGCAACCGATACGATTGAAATCAATGAAGATTTGACAATGGTGGACTCATTATATGCTCCACTAGAAACGACTACATTAAGTTTTGATACAAAATATACGTATCAGCTTGAGGGAAATAAACTAATAACATATAATCCTGAATATAAGGCCTACACGGAGTATGAAATAGAACTTACAGAAAACCAGATGACAATGACAAAAGGTAATGAAACAAAAGTTTATGATAGACAATAGTTTAGCGGATTATAATTAATCTTAGGGGAGGAATTGTCTATGAAAAAGATTATGGTGATTATCATTACAATGATAGCTATTATGTCATTAACGGCGTGTTCATTGGGGAAAGAGAAAGAATTAGAACTGACACCTGAAAATCTTGAGGGAACTTGGGTCGAAAAGAATAATTATGATAATGGTGATAAAATTATTAGTACATATGTAATTAATAAAGACCTAACAATGATGTCGAATCTAGTAGTAGAAATTGGCGAAGACGTTTCGGAATATAATGTGAATTTCACCTATCAGATTGACGGAGATAACTTTACAACTTGTTCCGAAGAGGATGGTCAAATTAGGCAGTATAAAGTGTTGTTAACCAATAAACGCTTGACATTTGACAATTGGGATCCAAATGAACTAGATACCACCTATATTAAGCAATAGCTTGCATTGGTAGTCCACATTTCTGTAATAACTTGTTCATGTGGTGAAAGGGGAACTAGAATTAACACTTGAAAATCTTCATGGAACTTGGATTTGTAAATATGATAGTGGGTAGAGAAGTTATTAATCAATTGGAAAAATCTGAGGCTAAGTACCTTGGATTTTTTATTTATGGGAAAATTTTGGCTATGATTGTCACTATACGAAACAACATAATGCTATACCGACAAAATATTTAAAATATTGTCGTTGGGAATGAACTATAACTTCTATACTGACAAAAAGGGTGATTTGAGAGAAAATAGCGAGCAAAACTGAAATTTTTTGTCAGTATAGAGGGTGAACTTGCAAATTGCTATGATTCCAACCAATGAGTCCTTGGCCTAATGCAAACAAAGGGCTTCGCCAAAGGGTTTTGCCAAATTCGACACCACCTTTTTTCAACTAAGTATTGTATATGACTTTTCACATTCATCAAAATGTGCTATTATAGTGAGTAAACTTTTCTAATACAACAAAATTACATGTATCAATCAACAAATATGTATGGGAATGAGGATGCTTATGACAAAACAAGAATTTATAGAATTAGCTAGAAATCAAATAATCTATTTAGATGGTGCAACGGGTTCGAATTTAATGAAAGCCGGTATGCCTTCAGGTGTATGCCCAGAAGCTTGGATTTTAGAACATAAAGATATTTTTGTGGGACTTCAGAGAAAGTATGTGGAAGCTGGAACCAATATTCTATATGCGCCTACATTTACAGCGAATCGCATCAAATTAAGCGAGTATGGTCTGCAAGACCAATTAATATCAATGAATCAAAAATTGGTTTCCTATAGCAAAGAGGCTGCAAATGGTCAGGCTTATGTTGCAGGGAATTTAACAATGACGGGTGAGCAGTTAGCACCAATGGGAAAACTTCAATTTGAAGAACTTGTTGAAGTCTATAAAGAGCAGATTAAAGCACTAGAAGTTGCAGGTGTTGATTTACTTGTTGTTGAAACCATGATGAGTTTACAGGAGACGAGAGCGGCATTACTTGCAGCCAAAGAAGTATCCGATTTACCAGTCATTGTAACGATGACATTTGAGTCTGATTTTCGTACCCTTTATGGAACAGACCCACTCACGGCGGCAGTCGTATTAACATCTCTTGGAGCCGTTGCGATTGGAACCAATTGTTCTACAGGTCCTGATCAAATGAAGGAAGTGATTCGTGAAATGGCCAAGGGGACAACGCTTCCAATTATTGCAAAGCCAAATGCTGGACTACCATATTTAGATGAAGATGGAATGACACAGTATAACCTAGGACCTGAAGAATTTGGGGTTCAGATGGTAGAATTATATAAGAGTGGTGCCACTGTTTTGGGCGGATGTTGTGGAACGACGCCAGAGCATATTTATCATTTGGTTAAACAAACCAAATCACTTAGTGCATCTGAGATTCTTGAAATTCGAAGTAAAGAACTAACAACCAAACGATTTTTAGCGTCTGAAAGACAGACCTTTGATTTCACGTTGGATTCGGGATTTTTTGTAATTGGAGAGAGAATTAATCCGACGGGTAAAAAGAAATTTCAAGAAGCAATTCGTGCCAAAGATTATGATATTATTGCAGAGTTTGCCACACAGCAAGAAGAAGCGGGTGCTAGTGTATTAGATGTCAATATGGGTATGAGTGGAGTGGATGAGAAGGCTACTATGCTTAGAGCCTTAGAAGAAGTGTCCAATGTAACTTCATTGCCAATCTGCATTGATTCAAGTTATATAGAAGTAATGGAAGTAGCATTACGTGCATATCCCGGAAAAGCATTGATAAACTCGATTTCCTTGGAGGAATCTAAATGTGAACCACTTCTCAAACTGGCGAGTCACTATGGAGCAATGTTTGTTTTACTTCCACTATCTGATGAGGGATTGCCAAAATCGTTAGAAGAGAAAATTGAGATTATTGATAAGATTGTTACAAAAGCATTATCTTATGGTATCAAACGAGAAGACATTATGGTGGATGGTCTGGTAACAACGGTTGGAGCCAACAAAACGGCAGCCCTTGAGACTTTAGAAACCATTCGCTACTGCAAAGAAAATCAACTTGCAACCGTCTGTGGTTTATCCAATATTTCATTTGGGTTACCAGAGCGGGGATATGTTAACACTACATTTTTAACCCTGGCCATTGGAGCAGGTTTAACTTGTGCGATTGCCAATCCAAGTCAGGATTTGTTAATGAATTGTGCATTTGCATCCGATTTATTATTAAACAAAGAATCTGCTGATTTACGATATATTGAGCGGATGAATGCTGCCAAAGAGAAAGCAGATCCAATTGTTGTTTCACAGACTAAGGTGGAACTTGATCCAAAAGAAAAACTGAGGGAAGCGGTACTAAAAGGTCAGCAAACTGTAATTGTTGCCCTTACAAAAGAAGTGGTTTCGTTAGGCCTTGAAGCAAAACAAGTGTTAGATCAGATTCTATTGCCTGCAATTAACAAAGTAGGAGATTTGTTTGATAAGGGTACCTATTTTTTACCACAATTAATCAAAAGTGCGGAAGCTATGAAACTTTCGATTGAGTATTTAGAACCAATGCTGATGCAAAATCATGCAGATCAAGAGCAAGAGACAATTGTGATTGCAACAGTAAAAGGTGATATTCATGATATTGGAAAAAATCTCGTCGCATTGATGCTTAAGAACCATGGATTCCGAGTCATTGATTTAGGAAAAGATGTTGAAAGAGAAGCAATTATAGAAGCGGCAATCAAAGAAAATGCAAAAATTATTGCGCTATCTGCACTTATGACTACAACAATGCAGGAAATGCGACAAGTAATCGTTGCGGCAAAAGAAAAATCACTTGATTGTAAAATCATCATTGGAGGCGCTGTCATTACACAGGAATATGCTGATGAAATCGGTGCTGACGGATATTCAAAAGATGCAGCAGATGCTGTAAAACTTGCCAAAAAATTGCTTAAAAGTGAGTAGTAGTGCAGGTTAAGAAAGGTTTGGTGAAAACGATGATAGGAGCAGACGCTATCGTTAGATGTTTAGAAGAAGAGGGAGTAAAGTCGGTATTTGGTTATCCGGGTGTTGCAATTGCTCCATTTTATAATAGTATATTAGATTCCAAAATAGAAAGTATCTTAGTTCGTACAGAACAAAATGCAGCGCATGCAGCAAGTGGATACTACCGTGCGACTGGAAAAGTTGCAGTGTGTGCAGTGACTTCAGGACCAGGAGCCACCAATGTGATTACTGGAATTGCCACAGCTTTTGCGGACAGTATTCCCCTAATATGCATTACAGGTCAGGTAAATAGTGAATTACTTGGCAGCGATGTATTCCAAGAAGCGGATATTACCGGTGCTGTAGAATCGTTTGTAAAATACAGCTATTTGGTAAAAGATGTTATGCAGTTGCCAAGAGTTATCAAAGAAGCCTTTTATATTGCCAATACTGGAAGAAAAGGCCCTGTATTAATTGATATTCCAATTGATGTTCAAAATAAAGAAATTTCAAAGTTTGAGTATCCTCAGGAAGTGAATTTAAGGACGTATAAGCCAACTGTTAAAGGGCATTCTGTTCAAATCAAGAAAGTCGTTAAGGAACTTGAAAAAGCAAAGAAACCAATTATTTGTGTAGGTGGTGGCGTTCTATTATCAGATGCACAATCCGTGATTCGTGAGTTTGTTGACAAAAATCAAATTCCGGTGGTATCTACAATGATGGGAATTGGTGTAATGCCAACCAAAAACCCACTGTATTTTGGTATGGTCGGAAATAATGGTAAACCCTACGCAAATCGTGCGATGAATGAGTCGGATTTAATTATTATGGTTGGTGCAAGAGTCGCAGATCGTGCAATTAGTCAGCCAGGGTTGATTATTCATAATAAGGTATTAGTTCATATTGATGTTGATTCAGCAGAAATCGGGAAAAATGTTGGAGCGCACATCCCACTTGTTGGTGATGCGAAACATATTTTCGATGAACTTTTGGAGTACAGTGTTGATGAGAATTATCAGGCATGGATTGAAACCTTGAATCTTTATAAACATAATATGGAGCCAAAAAGAAATCCAAATCCAGCGTTTGTAGATCCCGCTGTTTTGATCTCTAGATTGTCAGAGAAAATGGATGATGATGCAATCTTTGTTGTAGATGTTGGACAAAACCAAATGTGGGCATGTGCCTATCATATTGTAAAAGAAGGTAAGTTCTTAACATCAGGAGGAATGGGAACGATGGGATATTCGATTCCAGCAGCAATGGGAGCCAAATATGGATGTAAAGACAAACAAGTTATTACAATGTGTGGAGATGGTTCATTTCAGATGTCAATGATGGAATTAGCGACCATGCGACAACATCATATTCAGACAAAATTAATCGTACTATGCAACAAGGTGCTTGGAATGGTTCGCGAATATCAACATTATACGTACCATGATCGTTACAGCGTAGTAAATTTAGATGGTTCTCCAGACTTAGAATATATTGCAAAGGCCTATGGCATGACATATATCAAAATGGAGACGATGGAATCAGCAGAGGAAAAGATGGATGCATTTTTAAAGTCCGATCAATCCGTATTAATGGAATGCTTGGTAGATCCAATGGATTTGGTACGTTAATATTGTTTTTTTGCTTATACTAGCAAAGAAAGAGAGTGAATGATGAAGAAAATATATTCCGTATTAGTAGAAAATCGCTCAGGAGTTTTGTGTAAAGTTGCTGGAATGTTTTCTAGAAGATGTTTTAATATAGATTCCTTGGCAGTCGGAGAAACGGAAGATCCAGACATCTCCTGTATGACGATTGTAAGCAGTGGCAACCAAAGAACACTAGAGCAGATCGAAAAACAATTAAATAAGAAAATTGATATTATCAAAGTTAAGACGTTCGATGAGATTCGTAGTGTATCTAGGGAGTTAATGCTGATTAAAGTAAAATATACAAAGAATAACCGTAGAGAAATCATGGAAATTTGTGAAATCATGAATGCAAGTATTGTGGATATGTCAAAAACTCAGATGACAATACAAATATGTGATGTTCCAGATAAAATCGCGTTGCTGATTAACATGTTCTCTAATGTGAATATTGTAGAAGTTGCAAGAACGGGAACCTTGGCATTGCAAAAATGTGGTGATAACGAATAAGTGAATAAGTATAACGAAGAGTAAATGAAACATGTTTTGCCATAACAAAAAGTTATACAAAGTATGAAAGGCGTTCATAGATTGACAAAGTAAGTGGGACATTTTAAAATGGTTCTTATGGATGTCAATTATTTGGCAGAAAGAAGGTTTTTATGCAAAGAAAAGTATTTCAATTATTAGTCGATAATACAGCTGGCGTACTGAGCAGAATATCAGGTTTATTTAGTCGAAGAGGCTATAATATTGAGAGTCTTACTGCGGGTATAACAGCAGATGTTAGATATTCAAGAATCACGATTGTAGCATGTGGAGATGAAGATATCTTAGATCAGATTGAGAAGCAGGTTGCAAAACTTGAAGATGTGAGAGATATCAAAGAGTTGCTTCCAGGTTCTAGTGTTTACCGCGAATTAATGATGATTAAGGTGAAGGCAGATCCAATCCAAAGACAGAATATTTGTGCTGTTGCAGATATATTCAGAGCCAAAGTCATCGATGTTGCAGTGGAAAGCTTAATCATTGAATTGACGGGTGATCAAGCTAAGTTAGAAGCATTTGTAAGTTTGTTAGATGGATATGAGATTCTAGAGCTTGCAAGAACCGGTATTGCCGGTCTTTCAAGAGGAACGGATAATGTAACATATCTAGATTAATGTTTCGGAGGATTAGTTAGTAAACTAACTTTCACAATATAAAATGAGGTATTTAATAGGAGGAAAGAAACATGGCAAAAATTTTTTACCAGGAAGATTGTAATTTATCATTATTAGAAGGTAAAACAATCGCAGTTATTGGTTATGGTAGCCAAGGGCATGCACACGCATTAAATGCAAAAGAATCAGGATGCAATGTAATCATCGGACTTTATGAAGGATCAAAATCATGGGATAAAGCAGTAGCACAGGGATTCGAAGTGTATACAGCAGCAGAAGCTGCTAAAAAAGCAGATATTATCATGATCTTAATCAATGATGAGAAACAAGCTAAAATGTATAAAGATAGTATTGAGCCAAACTTAGAAGAAGGAAACATGATTATGTTTGCTCATGGTTTCGCTATTCACTTTAATCAAATCGTTGCACCTAAAAATGTTGACGTTACAATGATCGCACCAAAAGGACCTGGACATACAGTGCGTGGACAATACCAAGAAGGAAAAGGTGTTCCTTGTTTAGTTGCAGTACATCAAGATGCTACTGGTAAAGCTCATGATAAAGCATTAGCTTATGCATTGGCTATCGGTGGAGCTAGAGCGGGAGTATTACAAACAACATTCCGTGAAGAAACAGAAACAGACCTTTTTGGAGAACAAGCCGTATTGTGTGGTGGAGTATCAGCATTAATGCAATGTGGATTTGAAGTATTAGTAGAAGCTGGATATGAACCAGAAAGTGCATACTTTGAATGTATCCATGAAATGAAATTAATCGTAGACTTAATCTTTGAATCAGGATTTGCTGGAATGAGATATTCCGTATCAAACACTGCTGAGTATGGTGATTACATCACTGGACCTAAAATCATCACAGAAGATACAAAGAATGCGATGAGACAAGTATTAAAAGACATCCAAGAAGGTGTATTTGCTCGTAACTGGTTATCAGAAAACGCAGTAAATTGTCCAAACTTCTTAGCAATGAGAAGAAGAGGCGCTGAACATTCTTCAGAAAAAGTTGGAGCAGAACTTCGTAAATTATATAGCTGGAATGATGGAAATAAATTAATCGATAACTAAGAAATAATTTGTAATTTAGAGGGAAGTCGAAAGACTTCCCTTCAGACTGTAGACAAAGAGGTATTCGGTGTTAGAAATTAGGCTTTTGAACAGAAAAATGGGATCCAATGCCTAAAAACAACTGATAAATGTCGAAAATTAGGCTTTTTAGTAGGGAAATAGGTTCTATCGCCTAAAAAAGGCCGATAGACGCCAGAAATTAGGCATTTGAGAAGAAAAATAGCTATCAATGCCTAAAAAATCGAGTGAAAAATTTCTAAAACCTTCATATAAGAGGATTTGTCCACAGTCTGAGGGAAGTCGAAAGACTTCCCTTTTAATAATAAAGGGGAAGATAATCATATGGAAATGTTAGTTAATATATTCGTTGTGCCGTTATTATGCATTCTAGTAATTATATTTATTGGGACAATAATTTATATTGCTGTACAAAAATACAGAACAATAAAAGTAGATCGTGAAATTGAAAAAACTGAGAAGTTAATTCAAAGGATTGATACAGATATTGAGAATTTAAAAAGAGAATATGAAGAGATATATAAAGAAAAATTTAATGAAGAATATAAACCAATTGAGGATGAAAGCTCTGAATAAATACCAAGAAAATTTCATCATGGCTATTGATATAGAATCCGTAGATAATATGTTCTTGTTTATGTTAGTATGTTGGACAAGGATTGGATGAAAAAATGTACAAAAAATAATTGAGTTATTAAAGAAATGCCAAGAAATGGGAAAAACAATTATAATTTATCTCATAATTTCGGCAATTTTATATTTCAAATAATAGTTGACATTTATAATATAAAAACGCTACCGTCTGAATGCGATTTCGTGTTAGTTCGCAATTTTCAGATGGTAGCGTTTTTGTATAATGCATTGGGGAAGAAAATTTCAATCAATAACTAAATCCAAATCGATATCTAAATCAATCGCGTAGTCCACTTACTGCAATCCCATACTTCGGTAATGATTCCGTCATAGAACTCCGGTTCATGACATACCATGAGAATACTGCCTTTGTATGCAATCATAGCTTCTTTAAGAGCTGCTTTGGCATCAACGTCGAGGTGATT
>JACCEE011005240.1_pt1 | contig 21295 bp, 20 predicted proteins | sample 7449931 | NCBI WGS metagenome assembly JACCEE01 (sample SAMN15323457, study PRJNA562643) | freshwater metagenome | isolation source: river surface water | place: USA:Blue River Watershed | collected 2017-08-19 | reverse complement strand
GTGACCTTGAACTGGCTTTAAAGGAATTATCAGAGAAAAATATTTATTTGATTTGTGGCACAGGAGCTCGTTCCGCTTTGGCCACGCTCGCTCTGCAAAATATGGGGTTTATGAAACTTTATTCAGTTCAAGGAGGAATGCAAGCCTGGATTGCAGCAGGTTTACTCACTATTTCATATTTAAACTAACTTCTCTACAGCATTAAATAAACATAGCCATATTGATTCGTGAGGTTTGATTATCACTTTTCCTCTAGAAGTCTAGATTTATCACTGTCTAACAGTTGTGCACTTATTTTATTCAGCTTGAGTAGCGATCTTAAGATTCAGCTCATCTACATTTGATTAAATTTTTGCATGGAAAGATAGATTCTTTGTTTTGAGGAGAGAAAGATGCAAGCATGCAAACAGGTGATTTTAGCCATGAGTTTAGGCCTGACCTCGATGATGGCGCTAGCGGATCAACACCATTCCCCTGCCAACACGATAACAACTGTCAAACAGGCATTCACTGCAAATGATGATACTCCAGTACGTTTGACGGGTTATATCGTTAAAGCGATGGGTGATGAAAAATATCAATTCCGTGATGATACAGGTTTGATCACGGTTGATATTGATACTGATAAATTGCAAGGTCAGTCACTTTCAGCAAAAAATAAAATTACTATCTATGGTGAAGTCGACATTGAGCATAAGCCACGTAAACAGGTGGAAATTGAGGTAGATCAGATTAAATTCTAAGGATTAAGTCTTTAAAAACCACATATTTTTTATGTGGTTTTTATTTCTTTTTTCTGAGGCTCAACTATAGTCAAATAAATGACCTCATGACTGAGTAAGCGAATGCGTATTTTACTTGCAGAAGATGATCATTCTCAGGCTGAAAGCATTAAAACCTGGCTTGAAATGGATGGTTATAATGTAGATTGGGTTGAGCGCGGAGACCATGCGCTGTTGGCGATTGAGCAGCACAGCTATGATTGTATATTGCTTGATCGTGGTTTACCCAAAACCACGGGTGATGAGATTTTAACAGCCTTAAGGACAAAAGAATTCGCCACCCCTGTCATTTTTCTGACCGCACGTGACAGTATTAATGACCGCGTCGAAGGTCTAGATTTGGGTGCAAATGATTATCTGATTAAACCTTTTAGCCTAGAAGAGCTATCCGCACGAGTCCGTACCCAATTGCGCCGTCAGCAAAGCAACACTGGACAGCAACTGAGTTTTGCGAATTTAAGATTGGATCCACACGCTAAAACTCTGATGAAAGATAAGGAAGTCATCAACTTAACGTCTAAAGAGTTTCAGATTTTATATAAACTCATGCAAAAGCCAGATCATGTCATCACCCGAGATCAACTAGAAGAATCGTTATATGCTTGGGGGGATGAAATTGAAAGCAATGCCATTGAAGTCTTTATTTATCAATTACGCAAAAAAATAGGCAGTCAATATATTAAAACGATTCGTGGACTGGGTTATCGGATGAGTCAAAACTAAATGACAGCGGTTGTTTCATTACAAACGAAATTAATCAAGACTTCACTGCTCAGCTCAATTGTGGCTGGGATTTTGGCATTACTTATTTTCATCGGTATTTCCTGGTATCAAACCACTGAAACACAGGATGAAATCATGCATGAAGTGGCCGGTATGTTACTCATCAAAAGCATACAGTTGGGCACAGAACAATCTGTAGATGAATTAAGTGATGAGTTTGAGATCCAATACCGTCTGAGTTCACCCAACCAGTTGATAACACAATCCGAGCATTTCGAATTTGATACCCAGCAAACCACATGGAATTTGGGTTTTAACTCTACTTATGGTTTGGTCTGGCAGCAGCACCAATTGTGGCGAACTTATCGTGAAAATCGTCCAGAAGTCGGTATGAGTGTTCTGCTGGTACAACCGATGGGTGAACGTTTTCAGGTCGTTGGAAACAGTATCGCCGGTTATAGTTTGGTGCTGTTAGTCTTGTGGTTAATACAGTGGTTAATTTTACATTTTGCGATACGACGTCATTTTAGAACCTTGCAGCAACTATCCAACAATATTTCCTGTAAAGGGATCGAGGATTTATCACCGATTCAGACACCTTCGCCCGTTTTTAAAGAATTGCAACCGATCCTATTGCAATTAAATCAATTGCTCACACGCCTGAAAGATTCCTTGATTGCCGAGCAGCGCTTCACCGCAGATGCATCCCATGAATTACGTTCGCCGTTATCTGCCATTCAAATGCGTTTACAAGTTTTGAAACGTAAGTATCCTGAAATGGCACAGGATTTTATTCCTGTTCAGCAGGATGTTAGCCGTGGCGTGCAGGTGTTGGAGAATTTATTGCTTCTGGCCCGTTTGGACCCCGCCCATGCTGATCAGTTGCCTAGAACTGAGCTATTTCTTGACGCCGTTTTTCAAGATGTGCTGCAAGCTTTACAGCCTTTTTCTCAACAAAAATTAGTGATGATCCAGGTCGATATAACTGCTGCATTATCTGTTCAGGTAAATGAGCAACTCTTTTTCACCTGTATACGTAATCTTGTCGATAACGCTATTCGTTATGCAACACACCAAGGGCAAGTGCTGATCCATGCTGAACAGCAGGCGGATACCGTCGAAATCAGCATTGAAAATAGTGGTTCAGGAATCAGTGATGAGGTATTACAACGTTTAGGAGAACGTTTTTATCGGGCACTCGGGACACAGACTCAAGGATCTGGTTTGGGACTATCGATCTGTAAAAAAATTATTGAATTACATAAAGGCAAAATCAGCTTTCAACCCTCCAAGCTCGGTGGTCTGAAAGTTACTCTTCAACTTCCAAACTTACTTGATCGTCCGGAGACAATATGACGAATCGTGAATTTGGATGTTTTGACACAACATCTCCAGCCCAGACTCTAAGAGAAAATTCCACTTTTAGTTCCTCTGATTTTTAGAGGGATTACCAGAATATTTTTGGCTACAGGCAGTTGATCACTCAAAATAGTAAGCCTTACCTAGTGTGCATAAAATTCCTGTTGAACATGAGAGTAAATATAAACTGCGATTGATTGTTGGATCTTTATTCTATAATAAAGCGCTGCTTAAAGGATTTTTCTGTCTCTTTTTGAATGGAACGATGAGATTCAGTAGCTGGATTAAAGATTCCCACTTACAATTGGACTGAATTGAAAAACTGGTGATAGTTAAAATATGTATACAGGTATCGTTCAAGGTTTAGAAAAAGTCGTCGACATCCAGAAAGGAAACGGTTTTATCACTTTGGTCGTTAGTGATCAGCAGGGTTTCTTTAATGATGTTTTCATTGGTGCAAGTGTGGCGATCAATGGGGTCTGTTTGACGGTCACTACCATTGATACTGCACAGCAGCACATACATTTTGATATCTCAGACGTAACCCTCGCACTTACCACACTCAAAGATGTACAGATCGGTGATGAAGTCAATATTGAGCGTTCAGCCAAAGTCGGTGCTGAAAATGGTGGGCACAACCTTTATGGACATATTGAAGGTACTGCGACGGTAGCCAGTCTGGAACGCCGTGGTGAGACCCTGCATGTAGATTTAACTATCCCAGCCGGTAATATTAAGTATTTTTTCCTAAAAGGTTTTATTGGCCTGAATGGTTGCAGTCTGACGATTAACCGAGTGGATCGTGCTTTGGGAGAAATTTCGGTTGATCTCATTCCGGAAACTTTACGTCTGACGACCTGGAAGAATATTCAGCCTGGAGATGAGGTCAATTATGAAATTGACCAGATGACCCGGACGCTGGTAGATACGTTGGAAAATCTACATCAGCTCTAAGTAATTCAATTCATTAATATTTTTGTTATTCTTGACAGTTAATGTTTTATTGCTCCCCTTCTAAATAGTAGTTTCGAATAGAGCTTTATTGGCTGTTTATGTCATCATTCCTGTTTAATACAGTGGCACCATTGTTGTGCCACTACTTACATCGATTATTTTTCTAAAGACTTTTATTGATAGTTAATCTATACCCTTAAAATTTTTTATTTTTAGATTTACTTAGGCTATTTCAGTTTCTCCAACCTGATGATAAGCACGATTAAAGTAGACCAAAGCGGAATCTTGTTGATTTTTTTGTATAGCTACAATCGGACAAATAAAAATCGTATGTGTTCCTACTTCTTGAATTTGTTCAATTTCACAATCAAAGCTGACTAAGGCATCCGTTAACACCGGACAGCCTGTTGCTAATTCAGTCCAATCCCCATATTCAAAGCGCTGTTCTGAACTCATTTTCGATGCAAAGGCGTGGGAAAGTTGTTCATGCTGAGCACCTAATACATTGACTGCTAAAACTTTATTCTCAACAAAATGAGCATATGAACGTGAGGATTTATTCATACACACCAATAAGGTCGGTGGTGTATCTGTGACGCTACATACCGCAGATGCTGTAAAGCCGTGATGACCAGATGCTCCCATCGTAGTTACCACATTCACCGCACTGCTTAATGAAGACATTGCATTTTTAAAGTCTGTAGCGTCAACCATCACTTGATTCCTATATCTCTCTATATCTTTGAGTGAGCGATTGCTTAGGGCTTTCTTGATTCGGAATATTCCAATCAAAAACACCCCTTCACATATCCTATTTTGAGTTAAGCAGAAAGCTCTCGACGAATAATCTCTGCGCCTGCACTTAAAGCATTGAGCTTGCCGCGTGCCACTTGACGAGATAACGGCGCCATACCACAGTTGCTTGAAGGATAGAGCTTGTCTGCGTCTACAAATTGCAGGGCTTTGCGCAGAGTATCCGCCACTTCTTCTGCTGTTTCAATAACATCGGTTGCGACATCAATCGCCCCTACCATGACTTTTTTACCCCGAATGAGCTCAATCAGCTCCATTGGCACACGGGAATTGTGACATTCTAAAGAAACGATATCGATCTTAGATTTTTGTAATTTAGGAAAGACTTCTTCATATTGGCGCCATTCTGAACCAAGTGTTTTTTTCCAGTCCGTATTGGCTTTAATGCCATAGCCATAGCAGATATGTACTACCGTCTCACACTTCAAGCCTGCTAATGCACGTTCTAAAGTTGCAATGCCCCAGTCATTCACCTCATCAAAAAACACATTAAATGCTGGCTCATCGAATTGAATGATATTTACCCCCGCAGCTTCGAGCTCTAAAGCCTCTTGATTGAGAATTTTGGCAAATTCCCACGCCAATTTTTCACGACTTTTATAGTGGCCATCATACAAGGTATCAATCATAGTCATTGGACCAGGCAGTGCCCATTTAATGGGTTGATCGGTCAGCGAGCGCAAAAATTTAGCATCTTCCACAAAAACAGGTTTTTGACGGGATACTTCCCCCACCACTGATGGTACGCTGGCATCATAGCGATCACGGATTTTCACGATTTCGCGTTTATCGAAGTCGACACCATCAAGATGTTCAATAAATGTAGTCACAAAATGCTGACGGGTTTGTTCACCATCACTGACAATATCAATGTCTGCTTGTTGCTGTTCATGCAAGGCCAAACATAATGCATCAAGTTTGCCATCAATCAGCTCTTGCCCTTGTAATTTCCACGGCGACCAAAGTTTTTCCGGTTCCGCCAGCCAAGAAGGTTTTGGTAAGCTACCAGCCGTTGATGTCGGTAATAAGCGTTTCATAATCAATAATCTTCTGTATTCTGGATATTAAGCCGCTTGATCTTCAAGCTTGTAACTTGCTGCCCATTGCTCAAGAATGCCTTGATAGGGTTTGATAAAATGTTCTTCAGTCCACTTACCTTGTTTCACTGCCAATTGACTACGTTCAACACGATCATAGACAATTTGGGTCAATGAATAATCCGGGTACTCAAGACTCGGTTGATATACATGCCCTGCATTAGAATTGGCATTATAAATTTCAGGGCGGTAAATCTTTTGAAATGTTTCCATGGTGCTAATGGTACTAATCAACTCAAGATCTGTGTAATCACCGAGTAAGTCACCACTAAAATAGAAGGCCAAAGGTGCAGCGGCATTTGTGGGCATGAAATAACGTACCTTTAAGCCCATCTTCTTGAAGTATTCATCGGTTCGTGAATATTCATCTTGCTTGTATTCGACACCTAACACAGGATGCTGATTCGCAGTACGGTAATAGGTTTTTGTGGTTGAAACACTCAGACAAATGACAGGGTTTTTATCAAACTCTGCTCTGAATGCTTCCGAATTTACGAGATATTGATACAACTTACCGTGCAAATCACCAAAATTTTCTGGCTTATTCGATGCTGGGTTTTTATTGATATGTTCGGGCAGTACTACGCTAAAGTCATAATCACGTACATAAGACGAGAAACTATTGCCGATCATGCCATCAATACGCTGATTGCTTTTATGATCCACAATGGTAGTTTTCAGCATTTCAATCGCAGGGAAAGTTTTACCCTTACCTTCAACATCAAGATCCACAGAAATGATATCCACTTCAACCGAATAACGATCTGCTTTTGGATTATCCCAATATGCCAAAGCATTAAAACGGTTATTGATCATGCGTAAAGTGTTACGCAGATTCTGTTTACGGCTTTCGCCTCGTGCTAAATTGGCAAAGTTCGTGGTAAGACGTGTGCTATCTGCTGGAAGATAGTTTTCATCGAAACGAATACGCTTAATTGAACAGACAAACTCTTTATTCATAGTGATCGCCACCCTAATTTTTGAGATCAATTAAATTTCTGAATGAGGCAATTTATACTCAAATAATGAGATGAATAAAAATGATTTAAAATAATCTAAAATTGAATTTAATTCATTATTTATTAGGGAAAGGACAATTTAAATAATGACGTCTTGGTTGATTGATATTTTTATAATTCTGCTTTTAATTAAAATATATTTTATAAAGCAAAGAGTTAAAACTTACTTCAAGCATAAGCCTGAATACTTAAAATCGCTAGTCTGAAGTGCTAGATAGGAAGGTTATAAAATTTATGAGAAGTTTCATTTCCCACATAAAATGAATTTAGTTCATCTTAAAGTTAAAAAATATCAATGTATTCACCCTTATTAATTTTAAATGAGTAGCTGTACTCGAGGTGTATACCAATTTTTAGGACTGCCACCGTCCCAGACAACTATCCCTTATGCTTTTTTATAGACGAGAACTTACAACACTGGGAGAAATACGAAATTATTCGGGATGCATTTACGATCATTTTCTAGGTATTGGTTAAATTCTATTCCACAAAGAATAAAGCCCGATTTTTCTCGGGCTTTTCCTTTGATACATGCTAGGTGGGTTTACTCTACCACCAGTAACATCCTGTTCTTATATGAATCCATCATGAGTAAAAACATACCACCCCTGATAGCAAAATAATTAAATCTATACCTACTAGAACGTACAAATTAACTCAACATTCTCATGAGAAATTGGGAACTTTATAAAATGTGATTGCCAATCATTTTTATAAGATGTATTTTAAATACATCTTATAAGTAACCGCCATGTGAGATCAACGATGACTCCGCAGCAAATTGAGTTAGTAAAAGCCACTGTACCTGTACTTCGTGAAAATGGTGTAGCTCTAACCGGCTATTTCTATAATCGCATGTTAGGTAACAATCCTGATCTAAAAGAAACATTTAACATGGGACACCAACGTAGCGGAGCTCAGGCACAAGCCTTGGCAGGCGCGGTATTGGCTTATGCTGAAAATATTGAAGATCCATCTGTATTATTGCCTGTGGTTGAACTCATCGCCCATAAACACGTCAGCTTGAATATTCAATCACCTGATTACAACATTGTAGGTGAAAACTTATTACACTCGATTAGCGAAGTGCTTAACATTTCGATGGAAGACCCATTGATTGCTGCTTGGGCTGCCGCTTATGGTCAATTGGCTGATCTATTTATCAGTACTGAAAAGGCCATTTATGACCAACATCAGCAAGCTACAGGCAGTTGGTTAGGCTGGCGCAAGTTCAAAATTGCAAAAAAAGTGGTGGAAAGTGATGAAATCACCTCTTTTTATCTGCAACCTTCAGATGGTGGTGCCTTACCAACCTATGAAGCAGGTCAATATATTTCAGTTCGTGTATTTGTTGAAGAATTAGGTTTAAAACAGCCACGCCAGTACACGTTATCCACGAATCCACAAGCTGATTATCTACGTATCTCTGTAAAACGTGAGCCTGAAAAAGGAGATTTGGCTGCTGGGTGGGTATCCAATACTTTACACGGTTTGCCAGAAGGTTCAGAAATTGAAGTTTCTGCTCCAACAGGTAATTTCTATCTGCTTGACCCAAATAAGCGTAATGTATTTATCAGTGGTGGTGTCGGCTTAACCCCAATGATTGCAATGCTGAATCAGTTAGTTACGTTATACATGCCACAGCCTGTTACTTTTATCCACGCCTGCCGTAACAAGCAAGTTCATGCCATGAAAAAAGATATTCAGGCGTTGAAAGCAAAATATCCACGTTTAAATACGTTTACGGTTTATGAATTCCCACATTCAGATGATATTTTAGGGGAAGATTATGACGCGGCTGGCCGTTTAGATTTAATGAATATGGATCGCGCATTACTTCCAGTAAATGCCGATTACTATCTTTGTGGCCCAATGCCATTTATGGCTGAGCAACATAAAGCACTCGTTGCCCGTGGTATCCCTGCAGAAAATATTCACAGTGAAGCCTTTGGTACGGGTGGTGTAAAACACTAATCTAGTGCATTCAAATGGCCTCATCGTGAGGCCATTTTTGAAATATCGAAAATTTTATTAGATTTTAGTTTGTTCTCTTAATACCCGTCACATCCACTTCAACTCGACGGTCCGGTTGTAAGCACGCAATGAGTGCAGGTGTTTTCTTCGTTCCCACACAGTCTGTTGTCTTCGGCTGACTTTCACCCGCGCTCGCAATTTCCATCGAAGCATTCACTCCACGGCTCATCAAATAGTCTCGCACTGTTGTTGCACGTGCCAAGCCTAAACGTTGATTATAACTTTCTGAGCCGATACGATCTGTATGACCGGTGATGCGGATCTGTTCAATGTTCACATATCCATTACTGATGCGGCTCGCTAGATCATCTAGCTGACGGCGACCGTCAGGAAGTAAATCTTCAACACCGGAACGATCAAATTTAAACAATGCATCCGCTGAAATTTCAATGCGTTCCATTTGAGCAGGTGCAGGTGGAACCACCACTGGTGCAATAGGAGTCGGTTCTGGTGGTGGACACCATTTATTATCGACATTTTGTAGGTTGGCACAGGCTGTTAAAGTCACTAAAGCTGAAGCCAAACATGTCATTTTAAGTTTTTGTTTCATCATCATTTCCTTCTAATTCATGCTTAAATGTTTCTCCTCAGACCCTAAGATCTGAGAAGAAATAGGCTTCAGGTATTACCAGCTGTGTTTTAGACCAATCGTTCCGGTATAACCGTTACGATCTTCATCAGTCAGCTCTTGCTGATAACGGGCATCAGCATACACATAAGCAGACTTGGCAATTGGAAGTTGTAAGCCAAGCCCCACTTCACCCCAAGTACGGCTATAGTCTTCGTTCAATACATCACGGCCAACCTTCACATCTGAAGGTTCAACAAAATCACTGAGCACATTCGCTACCGCATAGAACGTTTTGGTACGGTAATCTGCTGTTGGAGCGTTGTACGCAAGACGCGCACCTACTCGACCACGTAGGCCATGCTGGTCATCCTGATCGACATGGGCACGACCATCATTAAAGTCTTCAAGGCTGATATATTGATAAGACAATTGGGCTTGTGGCTCGATCAACCAGTGACTATTGCCTAACTTGTATGGACGGCCAACTTCAGCAGAAATGCCAGCGCCCCAACCATCCTGATCTACATTAACGCCATTACGAGCTTCATATTCGTTTTGCAAATAAGATACGTGCCCCACTAAATCAAGATAGCTACCATTTTTATCATAGTAAGTCGAATATAAGCCTAGGCTAGCTGCATCCGTTGTGCCTTTACCCGTGTATTTATCCGCTGCCAAAAGGCCATTTTCTGCACGGTAACGGTCAAAGAAGTCTATGCTACTACGGCCATAGCTCATCATGGCACCCGTATGACGGCGTGAGCCAGTATCTGGGTTATAGCGAACATCAAAGTCATAACCAACCTGTGCGACAAATTGATCCGCTTCCATATCTAGACGCTTTTCACCAGTCAACTCGGTATTGTTGCCACGAATACGTGCCCAAACCTGATTATTCTGAGTTTCTTGGCAAGTGCCACACTTATCCCATGCCCAGGTTTGCTGTTCACCCACTCGGTCATGCAAAGTACCGAGCATTTCATAACCCAACATTAAGTTGGCATATGGCATTTGGGTATAACCAGATACTTCTGGTTTATAGATCGGCGTATTTGTATCTAGGGTATTCAACGTCCATTCATAAGTTTGTGGTGCACCTGCTGCAGACGTTAAAATCAATTGCCCTTCACCCGCATTTGATGTTGCACCGCTACCTACAAACGTTCCCCCACCAGATGGATCTAGCACAAGTACTGTTGGTAGTTGACCCGAAATATTATCGGTTGCAATCACATCCCCCAATCCATTAATTGCAGTCACATGGGTTGTACCTGTTGCAGTACCATTAATAATGAGTTGATCAGACTGACCTGTTGCCAGATTGACATCTACAATCAAGTCAGAGTGCGCAGCATAATTACCATTCACAGTTAAGGTATTAACCGCAGCAGCATCACCCTGGTGTAAATCAATCGTGCCAAAATTATTGACATTTGCAGTAATAATGGCACTTTGCGTACTTTCAGCCAAAACCAAAGTACTGCCATCTTCGATTGTCAATGTTCCTGGCGTTGTTGGTGCCGGCATCATCAGTGTTGGAGCTGGCTCAGAATCACCAGACAGATTCAAGTCACCACTTAAACTAAAGGTGGCCCCATCCTGTACATTGATGGTTTCCCATCCCACCAATGCAGTATTTCCTGCTTCACCTGGCAATACAGGGAAATTAGGATAAGTCGCTTCAGCAGGTTCAGCAGCAGAAGAACCTGTTAAATTGACACCGATATTCAGGGTATCGGAATCAGCACCACCATCCAGATAACTTAGCTCGCTCACATCAGTGCCAGCTTTCAGGCTCAAGGTATCTGCGCCTGCTTCCATCCAGATATCGCCAACCATCTTGCCACCGTTAGCAATCAGGGTATCATCGCCCGCTTTTAGATTGATACCACCGATGAGCGTACCGCCATTTTGGTAAACGGTTTCATTACCAGCGCCACCAAGAATGGCATAAGCATCGGCCAGTTCCAGTCCTTCACCTGTATCATAATTAACTGTAGTAGCTCCCTCTATAGGAACATAACCTTTAAAGGCCGCTGTAATATTTGCACTGTTGGTAATTTCAGCATCACCTGCCGTATTCACACGAATACCATTACCCATCGCACTGGTAATATTTCCAGACGTATTCACTACAACTTTATTCGCGCTGACGAATTCACTGCCATCAGCATTATGACCACCTGAGTGAGCATAAATACCATCTTCGTAAGCCAATAAATCCCCAGAAGAATTCACAGTAACCGTGCCACCACCTGAGTGAGCATGGATAGCCCGACCGCCATTACTAATATCTGCCATGGCTGTAGAACTGTCCGCATATTCAATACCGCCATCTGTAGATACGATTGCTGCCACAATATCAGCAGCATTGTCAACGATGACATCACCACCACCCGAATGGGCATGAATACCTGACTCGGCAGCTTGAATTGAACTACCGTCAGCGGTATTTACCGTTACAACACTGTAATTTCCTGAAGCTAGTCCGTCTTCACCTTTATAATTGCTGGTATGTGCATGAATACCACTCTCACCGGCAATGATCTGTGCTGTTGAATCCAAAGTAACCGTGACATCGCCTGCACCAGCATGGGCATGAATACCATTACCGCCCGAATTGATCGTACCGGCCATTGCAACAGTAACATCACCCGCTTCACCTTCCGCAGCAATACCACCATCACCTGCACTAATCACAGCACCAGCATTCTGAGTAATGCTGACGGTACCTAAACCACCCGCCACGCCTTTAATGCCCGCACCACCCGCATGAATGGCACTTGTAGCCTGCTGTGTAATTGAAATGGCTTGTGGGATTTCAGGATAAATGCCTGTTGCTGATATGGTATCAACATACACACCATGACCACCGCCAGCCGTCACCACAGCGATAGGCATAGGTTGATTGATATCTCCATTCACATAACCGGTATAAGTCGCACCAAAATCACGATCAGGCGTATTAATATCGCCAGCAATCGTCACGGTAACATCACCTGTTTGATTGGCAGCATAAATACCATGTGCAGTTCCTGTAGCTTCCAAAGTACTGCCATCCGCTAGATTAATGAGCGTATTACCATCGGCTGCAAGCTGACCAACCACACCAAAAGTACCATGATCAACAACCTGAACCACACCAGCAGGAACAGCTGCCAACTCCAGCTCACCATGTTGCCCTTTGGTCGTCTTGGCCATATCAGTGGCATTCTTGTCCAAATAATCTTGCTGGGCCTGTGTTAATGTCCCGCTTCCATCTCCCAGCAATTCAAAGGCTGTCTTCGAGTAATCATTCGTCGCCTCCAAAGATGAATAATTAAACTGTGCTCCATTCGCGACTATAATTGTTGAGTTCGATGAAGTAATGGTTGAATCTGGAGAAATATACTGAGGAGTGTCACTACTAACAGGACCTACCATGACTGGCGATGCTGTTGTTGTGACTGAGTTGTTGCCATCAACAATAATTTGAGAATATGCTGGTTCGGTTAAAGTTTCATCCACTGCAAAGGCAGAAGAAGTAGCCACAGCTCCAGCAAATGCCACACCTGTAGCCAAAATGGTTTTCGCTAAACGACCCCGACTGCTTTTACCTCGCGCATGTGCCAGCTCACTCACTGCCACCCATGCTCCTAATGATTCGTTATATACACAGCGGTAAATTTTATTCATATAAAAAACCTCTTAATTAAATTTGAGGTGAATAGATATTCCTATGACTTAAAATAGGAATTGTTTAAAACTTTTTTCGTAAAATTCTTATAAAGACTCAATAAATGTGAAATAAATCACAAATTATCAACTGTTCTTCTAATAAATTAAGATGTTTTTTTGAACTGCATAATGGCATTATTAACCATTGATAAGAAAAGAAATCATTTGTATCCATTTGTTTTAAATATAATGTAATAAATTAAAATACATTATTACAATATATGTTTTTTTATTTCTTAATCCTTTTAAAACATATGGTTAAAAAATATCATTTTGCTTGGTAGACAGAAAAAATATGAAAAATCCAATATAAAAACATTTTATTACATTACATAAAACACAAACTAATCATAAGGTTATAATAAAGCAATAACAAAAAGACATAAAATAAAAAAACAGAAAACCGATATATTTTTAATGTTTTTCAAGTAGTCAATATCTTTTTGTTACTTTTAGATTTGGTTTTTATGTTTATTACTTAAATAAACAACCCAAAAATGATATGAAACAATTGTCTTTAGACTTTCTTGGAACATAGTTTCTACAAATCTGCTGACAACTTACGTAAGTGATACTATCTAATTGATTTACTTAATTAAATATTTCAAATCATAGACTATTGCATTATGTCCACTCAGCAACATTGGTTTTCAGTGCTGTTGCAGCATAACCTCGCTGCTTCAGTACCTGAAGCGCATCTGCGGTCATAATGCAATACGGTCCACGGCAGTAGACGGTAATCGGAATCTCTGCGGGTAACTCATGTAAACGTTTTCTCAGCTCATTGAGTGGAATAGACTTTGCAAAAGGTAGATGAGCATGCGCAAATTCATTTTCCGGACGCACATCCAAAATGATCATTTCCCCTGCTTTGGCCTTTTCCAATAGAGTGTCGCGGTCTTCACGATACTGCTCCCCCTCGAGTTGACTAAGATGCTGTAAAGCATCCTGTAGTTCAAACAAACGATCTTGTGCAAAATTACGCATGGCATTTAGAAACTGGGGAATGCCCGCGCTCGCGAGCCGATATATCATCTGTTTACCTCGGCGTTCCGCGTTGACTAAACGAGCCAGACGTAACTCTTTCAAATGTGCGCTGGTCAGTTTCACACTGATATTCGCTTCCTGCGCCAGCAGCTCAACGGGTTTGCTGGCTTGTAACAACAAGTCCAGTAATTCTAATCGCTTTGGATTGCCAAGGACTTTGGCAATCCGAGCTAATTGAGCATAGAGTTCCGGTTTAATTTCCCGAGCATCAGCCATCATAGTTGCATCATCCTTTTACACAATTTCTCTGATTTTCTATCTTGACATAAGCCAACAGCCAAAAACAACATTCCAAAGATATTTAGAATGTTTTATATTATAACCGTTAATAATCTGAAATTTCACCTCGACAAGCAGTCAAAATTCACGACTATTCCCATAAAGTTTACAGCTCAGGAGTACAGACCGATGTCGCAATTCAATCACACTGGGCCGCAATATCGCTACGGGATTCGTGAAAATCTGCTTCAGGTCGGCCATCAGCTGTTACAGGTGTTTCTGGTCGGCCTGACGATTGGCATGTTCCGGACCGTGGTTCCTGCTTTGGCTGAAGATGAATTTGGTGTGGCCAAAGGATCATTCATGATGCTGACCGCATTTGTGGTCGCATTCGGTTTTGTAAAAGGCACGCTGAATTTTGTGGCCGGACGCTGGTCTGAGCGGGTCGGACGTAGAAAGGTCCTGATTTGGGGTTGGCTGGCAGCCATTCCGATTCCCTTTATGATTCTGTATGCTTCTTCCTGGGGCTGGATTGTCGCGGCCACTATTTTACTCGGTGTCAATCAGGGTCTATGCTGGTCGATGACACAAACCTCGAAAATAGACATCACTCGTGCCGATGAGCGTGGTCTGACCATGGGGTTGAATGAATTTGCCGGATATGTCGGGGTGGCTTTGGCAGGCATTCTGACCGGTTACATGGCGTTGACTTGGGGACCGCGTTTGGGTTTGCTGATCTTTGGTTCAGTGGTCATCACGTTGGCACTCATCCTAGCTATCTTTGCTGTTCGGGAAACGCAGGAATGGGCCAAGGCAGAAGCACATCAGAGCCTGACTAAGCCCCAGCATTTACAACTGTCCAAATTGCCGCAAAATTTTCCCACTCATCCAACCACAGCACAAATGTTTCGCCTGATGAGTTGGGGAGATAAATGTATGGCAGCTTTCTGTCAGGCCGGGATGATCGAAAAATTCGTCGATGCCCTGATCTGGGTGTTTTATCCGGTGTTTCTCTATCAGCGTGGGCTGGGCCTGGATGCCATTGGCTGGATTGTCGGTACATATGGCTTTGTCTGGGGGGGTACACAATTACTGACCGGAAAACTGTCTGATCATATTGGCCGGATGAAACCGATTGTCTGGGGCATGTGGATTTGTGGTCTGGGCGTCGCAATGATGTTGATCCATGAGGGAATGCTGTGGTGGTCATTAAGTGCCGGAATCACCGGTTTTGGTATGGCCCTGCTCTATCCGAATCTAGGGGCCGCCGTGGCGGATATTTCCCATCCTAACTGGCGAGGTTCAGCAATTGGCATTTATCGCTTCTGGCGTGACTTAGGCTATGGTGTCGGTGCGCTGGGTTTTGGGCTGGTGGCACATTTTACCGGTGCAGTCACGGCAGGCTTTTGGTTTGTTGCCATTGCGATGTTCCTGTCCGGAGCCCTGGTGATGCTCTGGGGAGAGGAGACTCACCCAAATCTGGACTAAGTCACAGACAACTTAGGATCGGTGCAATATAGTCAATGAGTATTTGGAATCTCAACAACTCCAACAGGAAGAAATAAAAAATGAAATACTTATTTATTTTTAACGGCGCAGCGTATGGCGATGAACGAACCTACAATGGTCTGCGTCTGACAGGTGCATTAAGTAAAAATGAGAATAATCAGGTTCGTCTATTTTTGATGGGAGATGCAGCCACTGCTGCAAAAAAAGCCCAGAAAGTTCCAGCAGGATTCTATAATCTGGAAGTCATGTTAAGTCGTACCAGTCATGGCCATAAAGGCATACTTGGTGTATGTGGCACCTGTATGGATGCACGGGGTATTCAGGATGTTGAACTGATACAGGACGCACACCGCAGCACCCTCAATGAATTAGCAGAATGGACTGCGTGGACAGATAAGGTGCTAGTATTTTAAGGTTCAGTTTTCCCACATCATGGACTCATGGAGATCTGGTACCACTTTGATCATGTATAAAAATAATCAGGGTTTATCCCCTTGATTCAGCAGAATTCATTTAGCTCTACAAAGGAGCCATCGCCAGTTTAAGAGCAAATCCACAAAATAAAAGTCCAACTGCAGCAACACATGATGCTGTTATTTTATAACGGCGAGTAAAATAAGCTGAAAGTTTTACGCCTGAAAAAATCAAAATAGATAAATAGCTCATACTAATAATTTGTAACAGCACTGCAAGAGCCGTAAATGTTACAGCTGGGTACGGATAATAGGGATCCACAAACTGCACAAAGAACGATAAATAAAATAAAATAGCTTTAGGATTTAAAATACTAATCGTTAATGCAGTTTTAAACGGTCGCAATTTCTCAATATTTTTGTTAATTGTTGCAATTTTCGTGTTTGAATGCTGGGCATGCCAAGTGTGATTAGCAGCTATCAAGAGTTTAACACCCAAATAACTTAAATAAATTGCCCCAACAATTCTTAAAATGGTAAATAACCAAGGGAAAGCATGCAGTAATGAGGCTGCTCCTAGTGCTGTGAGCAGAATCAAAATAAGATCACCGGTATACACACCTAAAGCACTCTTATAACCCGCTTTGATCCCAAAGCGTGAAGCAGTTGACATGACGTATAGAGAGTTAGGGCCAGGCAATAACACAATTAAAGTTGTGCCAATCACATAGGTAGTTATATCAGTTATACCGAGCACAAGACGCTCTCAAGCGATTACAAGAGTTGATATATAAACTATAACAAAATCAGCTGATTAAACAAAAATACTTCGCTGCATTATTTAACAGGCTAGATATAGAAACGCTTATCATAATTTTAATCTACGGCCGAATCACAATGGACCAGGAAGTTCATATAAAAAGACCAACAAGTCCTGTTTATAAATAAAAATAGCACTAAAAAATTCAGAGCGGATAGAGAAACCAATATAAATATATCTCTTAGATTTAATAAATTTGATTATATCTTTATTTCTATGGTTCGATTCAATCACCAAGCATAGCCTGTCTGATATTGGATTCAACTGATCTAAGTCTAGTGAAAAAATTAACCTCATATCCAGAATGAAATGATGAGTAACATCCCGACAAAGGTGTTAAATAAACTTAATACCATAGGTTGATGAGTACTATAACCTGCTATTAATTCAGATTCACTGAGAGACCTCAACCCTATACGATATTGAAGAATCGACCAAATACTGATAACCATGCCAAAAAAAATAATAATGATGCCTAACCATTTATAGTAAGTTACCTTATGGGCAAACAACATCGGGTTCACGATTTGCCCTAATAGTGTCGATTTCTCAATTACAAACCCAAAAGCAATCAATCCTAAGCTGCTTCTATTCCAAGCAAGTAGGGTTCTTTCGAGAGCAAAAAATACTCGGGGATCCTGCAGATTGGACATATATTTTTCCTAAAACCTTATAGAATTTTCTTAGTTTTTTATAAAATTGGCAGTACTTTAATCGATGATACCCTCCCACCCTTTTAATAAAGATGAGCAAAGCAGCTTGAGCAAGATAAGAATCTTATAACAAAATGTTTGGGAACGAACATCAAGTTCTAAAATTTAATAAAATGCCAGACAATCCTACTTAAAAAAGGCAATAAAAATGAAAAAATTAATACAAACAGGTATTTTTACATTCTCGACAGCAATTCTTGTCTCATCAACCATGGCCGCACCTCAAGGGTCTATGAACAACAATTCATATAACCATGCATATATACATTCTCCTGCTGCAAATCAAAGCCAACAGCAAATTCAGCAGCGTCATCAGCAACAGATGCAACAAGAAACTCAAGAGCAGATGCAGCAAGAAACTCAAGAGCAGATGCAACAACGTCATCGTGAAATCGTACAAAGTCAGATATTGAAACCATCCCGCGACTGGAAACCAGGACAAGCTTTACCATCACGTTATTATGGGCAGGGTTATAAATTTGACTATCGAAAGAATAAAAAACTTTCTAAGCCTGAAAAAAATCAACGATGGATTCGTGTAAATGGTGACTATATTCTAATTAACACAGTGAACCACCGTATTCTAAAAGTAGTTCCAGATTGAGACATTTCATCTGATCATAAAAAATAAGAGAGCTACGGCTCTCTTAGCTTAAGTCAATCACTTCAGGGCTGTATGCTCATCTACTCCTCCCCACAAACAACAGGACTGCGTGGGCAGATCAGGTTTGAGTTAGTACAGTTAATATTGTAGCTGTGATTTTTTCGAAAATAATAACCTAGAATATAAAAGACCTAATGGAGGCACATTAGGTCTTTGATCATAAGATGAAACTCGGGCTTAACGATAAACCATGCCGCCATCAGTAATGATGGATTGCCCAGTAATATAATCTGCATCCTCGCTCGCGAGGAAAGCAACCAAAGCTGCCACATCATCTGGAGTTTCGGTGCGTCCTAACGCAATACCTTCTGCATACTTTTTAAAAGTTTCACCAATTTTTGCACCTGTTAACTCTGCAAAACGCTGATCAATTTCAACCCACATATCTGTTCCGACAATCCCTGGACAGTAAGAATTAACCGTAATGCCTAAGTGAGCATATTCTTTAGCGGCCGCTTGGGTTAAGGCTCGAACAGCAAACTTGGTAGCAGAATAAACACTCAGCATTGCAAAACCATCATGTCCGGCAATTGAACAGGCATTAATAATTTTACCTTTCTGCTTTAAAGCCTGGAATTTTTTTGCCGCCGCCTGAATGCCCCATAGAACACCACCAAAATTGATATCGGTAATTTTACGGAATTCTTCTGGAGTGACATCATTTAAAGCTTGTACCTGTGCAATCCCGGCATTGTTAATCATCACATCGAAGCCACCAAATTTGCTATAAGTATCTTCAATTGCTGCCGTCACTTGGTCGAGCTGACTAATATCTGCGATGAAAATAGAAGCCTTAACATGACATGCTTCGATCTCGGCCTGTGTCGCTTTGAGTGTATCCTCATGCATATCCACCAAAGCGATATGCATGCCTTCTTTCGCCAAGCGTAAGGCAATGCCACGACCAATGCCTTTGGCACCCCCAGTCACTAGGGCAACTTTTCCATTTAATCCTCTGGACATTTTTCTTTCCTCTTTTTTTGTTCTTGCAGACGAAATCGTCTGTGATTGTTTGATTTATTTGTATAAATATGAACCTAAATTGAGAGGGATGCCAGATTATTCATAATTTGTTTAAATCTAATCTAGGGCGGGTATTCAGAGGAAGATATTAATTTTTTTAAATATGCAAATTATGATGAGGTATGATTGCAACAAGATCATCTATGACTATCCATATGCACGTGGGTCTGTCCCATTTCAAACGTAAGACCTTTATCAAAAGCATCACCGAACAGAAATCCATGAATCAGCCCAGCATAGAGCCCGGGAACACTCACAATGCCTCCACGGCGGACTGTAGCAATACATTGTCTTAAGGCAGTGCCACTCGAGCCTTCAATTTTAAGATTCGTCAGTAAGGTTTCAATCACACTGCCTTTTGCCTCGAAGCCAATCGCATCAATCACAGCATCCACTCCCCGATGACCCGGGCTATGATTAATGATAAATTCGGCAGCATCGACATGATCAAAGTTTACCGGAATGGCGCCATAGGTATTCCGGGCAAACTCCAAGCGATCATGAATTATGATCGACCATAAAAATCATTTCAGCGCCCAACATGCGTGCACAAGCGGCTGAAAGCAACCATAAATGGCCACACTCGAACCTTTGCCTATATTGGTATTGGTCACGGCTTGCCAAGCAGATGGCATTTAGGGATGTTTTTAAATGTGAAATGAATAGTCTTTGCGTGGGCATCTGTAGACTTGAGGTAGAGCAGTACATAATTTGAAAAATATGGCACCTAAGCATCATGTTCAGTGATATCTGATTATCAATTTAGATGACTCAATAGCTTTTGCACATTGGAATACTTCGGCCAACAAGGTGGCAAGTTACATCAGCAGACTTATTGTACTCACTGAGGCTTATTTTCTATCACTGGATATAAAAATAGTTTGAATCTATTCAAGAGCTGCCTCCAGGCAGATACGCCTGAAGGCAGGGTGAAATCTTATTTGCCTTGTTCTTGTAATAATTGATTGATTTTTTCTGGACCAAACCAATCCGAATTGAATTCTTTATAGGGGAAATTTGCAGGATTCTGATGTAAATCCTCTCCTACAATATCATCTTTTACTGATCCCTCAGACAATGCGTCCAACAGGGCTAAACGGTAGGAGTTCACACTCTTAAAACGTATTTTTAAGGTACTTGAACGTAAATCATCTACATCTTTCACCAACGCACTATTTACGTTACCAGAACTGTTAGAAAATTGTTTGAAATCAATCGGGTTAATTGTTAGAGATACATTACCATGCTCAGTCTGACCAGCACTTAACACAATGTCCAGGTCAATGGTATCGATATATAAACCGGCTTTGGTTTGATTTTTGTCTAACTCGGTTTTCATGTTGCTGATGCCTTTGCCGATCTGGGTCAATGCATCCTGTACGCTGACTTCATCTTTATTGACCAGACGCTTCGGTGAATTGGGCTGATTAATCAAACTGTTGCAACCCGATAGCAGAGAAATGATCAAAAGGGTCAATATACTTTTACTGTAACGCTGCATTTTTTGGTCTCATTTTTAGCTAAGCCTACAGATTATAATATTGTAAATTGAGCATATAGCCTACTGGACTTATTACTAAATTACGCTCATTCCCTCTATCTGTGAAAACACTTGTCCATATTCACAATTTGTTGATGTTTCATCAACTAATCTGTGCCCAAAATCACAAACTGATCTAAGCAGGTACCAAATCGCATTACATGCAAGGTTCTGACTTAAAAATCAAGCGATAGATGTTGGAGTATTCATGAAAAAGTATATCCAAACTGAATTGGGCACTGAAAAACTCTGTCTTGAATGTGGTGAATACTGGCCTT
>JACCEE010780508.1_pt1 | contig 21295 bp, 17 predicted proteins | sample 7449931 | NCBI WGS metagenome assembly JACCEE01 (sample SAMN15323457, study PRJNA562643) | freshwater metagenome | isolation source: river surface water | place: USA:Blue River Watershed | collected 2017-08-19 | reverse complement strand
GTGGGCTGGTTGGGCGGGTCAAAGGTGTTCAGGATGACCGGAATGACCGGCAACTCGTGCCCCTTGAGCAAGCGGCGGTGGATGAACTGAAAGGCGTGGCCTTCGGACTGCCCGGGCTCCAGACCGTCCATGGCCGTGATGTCAAAGTCACGCTCGCACAGTTGCCGGATCAGCCACTCGGCCAGATCGCTCTGGACCGGGTATTCACGGTCCACCTCGGGCTCGTGCCGCCACATGCGGGCGGTCTTGGGCCAAGGGTCGCCCGGTGCAGCAGGCTCACGCGCCGTGTTGCGGATGGTGGGGCCATAAAAAATCGCCACCGCCGGGTTGTTGCTGGTGCGAAACAACTCGGTCTGGTCATCGCCCACGATCAGCAGCACATCGAGCTTGGCAGCCACGATGCGCTCGTGCAGCGCGTCCATGGCGGCCTGGCTGGCGTCAAAACGCTCGCTCATCTTGTCGGGCGTGACCATGGCTTCGGTGCCGGGGGGCGCTGCTGCCAGCAGCGTGTCGTAGTCGGTCTTGCGCCCTTGCTTGTCATAGTAGTGCGCGTTTTTGGTGTCGATCACCTTGAAGCCGTGTTGCCAATCTTCACGTTGAGACACCAGCATGATGCTGTGGGAGGAGCCAAATGCGGCTACGAGTTGTGCCATGTTCTGATGTCTTTCTTTCAATCTTTGACAGACGATGGTCAAACCACGAATTGTTGGCGCAACTGCGCGATCTGCGCCGGGGTGTAGCCCAGCCCGGTCAGGATCGCGTCGGTCTGATCGCCCTGATGGGGGGCGGCGTTCATCGGGCCTTCATCACGCGGGTGACGCGAGAACTGCATGGGCAAATTGACCACCTGAATGTCGCCCAGCTCAGGGTGGTGCATGGTGCGGGCCATGCCCAGGTGCCTGACCTGCACGTCGTCAAACATCTTGTCAATGCTGTAAATCGGGCCGCACGGCACCCCGGCTTTGAGCAAGATTTCGGTCCAGGCGGCGGTGCTGCGGGTTTTGAAGGCGGCACCGATGGCCACGTTCACCCGGGCGCGGTTTTGCACCCGCTCCGGGTCCGAGCCAAAGCCCGGCTCGTCGATCAGCTGCGGCACTTCAAGGGCCACACACAGGCGCTTCCACATGGTCTGGCCAATCGCGGCCAGGTTCAGGTAACCGTCACGGGTTTCAAACACGCCCGTGGGCACCGTCAGCGGGTGCTCGTTGCCGGTGGACTGGGGCACCTTGTGGTCGATCAGCCATTGCGCGGCCTGAAAATCGAGCATGGCGATTTGCGATTCGAGCAGCGAGGTGTGCACCCACTGGCCCTCGCCCGTGGCCTCGCGCTCCAGCAGCGCGGCCATGATGGCCTGCGCACAAAAGTGCCCGGAGCACAAATCGGCAATCGGAATGCCCACGCGCATCGGGCCTTCGCCGGGTTTTCCGGTCACGCTCATCAGACCGCCCATGCCCTGGGCGATCGAGTCAAAGCCCGGCCAGTTGGCATAGGGCCCGTCCTGACCAAAGCCGGAGATGCTGGCGTAGACCAGGCGCGGGTTGATCTGGCGCAGATCGTCGGGGCCAATGCCCAGGCGGTACTTCACGTCAGGGCGGTAGTTTTCAATGAAAACGTCGGCCTCTTTCACCAGCTGCGCCAGGATGGCTTTGCCTTCAGGCTCTTTCATGTTGAGCGTGAGGCTTTCCTTGTTGCGGTGCAGGTTCTCGTAATCGGCCCGGTTGTGGTCACGGCCGCCGATCATGTCGTCGCCCCCGGGCGCGCCGGGCGGAATTTCAAGCTTGATCACGCGCGCACCCAGATCGGCAAAAGTGCGGATGGCCGTGGGGCCAGCGCGCACCCGCGTGGCGTCCAGAATGGTGAAGCGGGACAGCGGCCCTTTGCGTTCGGTGTTCATGGTGTCCCTTTGGGTGTCGGTTTCAGGCAGGCGTGAACAGGGGCACGGCATGCCCGCCTTCGGTGGGCGTGAAGACCACGCGCACCTTCTGGCCGATGGCCACCTGCGACGGATCGCAGTCCACCAGGTTGGTCATCACCGTCACGCCTTCGTCGAGCGTGACATAGGCCATGGTGTAGGCCGCATCGCCTTGGCCCATGGTGCTGAAGGAATACACCACGCCGGTGCCGGGCGAGTCTTGCCAGACGGTGTCGGCGCTCAGGCAAAACGGGCAAATGTCACGCGGGTAGTGGTGCACCTGGCCGCAGCTGTTGCATTTCTTGACCAGGTAGCGGCCTTCGTCAGCGGCTTGCCAAAACGGCAAGGATTCGGGCAGCACGCGGGGGGCTGGAATTTTTCTCATGCTCAAACCCTTTCCAGAATCAAGGTACCGGCGGTGTGGCGTGAAGCCAATGCGCCACCAATGCCATTGGCCAGCGCCCAGGTGCAATTGGGCACCTGCACGGCTGGGTGCGCTTCGCCACGCAGCTGGCGCACGGCCTCAATCACCTTGGTCACGCCACCCCGGTTGGCCGGGTGGTTGTTGCACAGACCTCCGCCATCGGTGTTGAAGGGCAGTTTGCCCACGCCCGAGATCAGGTTGCCGTCCATCACAAACTTGCCGCCTTCGCCTTTTTTGCAAAAGCCCAGGTCTTCCAGCTGTATGAGCACCGTGATGGTGAAGCTGTCATACAACGAGGCGTACTGGATGTCGGCCGGCGTGATGCCCGCTTCGGCAAAGGCCATCGGCCCCGAGAAAGCTGCTGCCGAATATGTCAGGTCAATCTGGCCGCCCATGCCGTGCTTGGGCGCTTCGCCGGTGCCGCGCACCATGACCAGGGGCCTGCCGTTTTTGCGCGAGAGTTCGCGGGCGATTTCGGGGCGCGCCACGATCAGTGCGCCGCCGCCATCGCTCATCACGCAGCAGTCCAGCCGGTGCAGCGGGTCGCTCACCATGGGCGAGTTGACCACGTCCTGCACCGTGACCACGTCGCGCAGCATGGCCAGCGGGTTGTGCTGGGCGTGGTGCGAGGCGGCCACCTTGATCCAGGCCAGCTGTTCGCTGGTGGTGCCAAATTCGTGCATGTGGCGCTTGGCCACCAGCGCATACAGGTTTTGCGTGGCCGGGCCATAGGGCAGCTCAAACGCCAGCTCGGGCGCATCGGGGTCTGGCGGCTTCAGGGCCAGCGGGGCACGGCCACCCTTGCCGTCTTTGGCCGCCGCCTGCGCTGCGGCCATCTGGGCGCGGGGGCGACCGGCCAGCGTGATCAAGGCCACATTGCAGCGCCCGGCGGCAATGGCCGCAGCCGCGTGCGCCACATGCAGGATGGGGGCCGAGCCGCCGCACTCGGTCGAATCGACATGGCGCAACTTCAGCCCCAGGTATTCGGCCATGGTGGTGGTGCCCAGGCCCGGCGCATCACCGGCACAAAAATAACCATCGATGTCGTTTTTGGTCAGGCCCGCATCGTCGAGGGCCCCTTTGGCCACATCGGCATGCAAGCGCACCACCGACAAATCATCGGCCTTGCGGGTCGGGTGTTCGTAGGCACCCACAATGCAAGCGGTTCCGTTCAGGCTCATGGGAAAGTTCTTTCTCAGTGTTCAGGATTTTCAATTCAGATCGATGGCCACCGACTTGAGTTCGGTGTAGGCCTCCACGCCTTCACGCCCGTTTTCGCGGCCCCAGCCCGATTGCTTGTAACCCCCAAAGGGCATGGCAAAGTCCAGCGCGGCAGCGGCATTCACACGCACATTGCCCGCCCGCAGGCGACGCGCCATCTGGTGCGCGGTGCGCAGGTCACGCGTCCAGATGCTCGACGACAGGCCGTACTCGGTGTCGTTGCCCCGCGCAGCCAGTTGTTCCAGGCTGTCGTCGTCAAACAGCTGGGTGGACAGCACCGGGCCAAAGATTTCTTCGCGCACCACTTTCATGTCCGGACGGGTGTTGACCAGCACGGTGGGCTGCACAAAAAAGCCTTCCCCCTGCAGCGCTTCGCCCCCGGTGACCACTTCGGCCCCTTCGGCGCGGCCACTGTCGATGTAGCCCATCACCCGCTCGCGCTGGCGGGCCGAGATGACCGGGCCGATGTCGCATTCGGGCGACAGACCGGGGGCCACGCGCAGGGCGCGGGCACGTTGCACGATGCCTTCGATCACCCGGTCGGCCACGCTGCGGTGCACAAACAAACGGGAACCTGCAGCGCAGACCTGTCCGGTGTTGCCAAAGATGCCCCGGGCGGCGGCGTCCATGGCGCGGTCCAGATCGGCGTCGGCAAAGATGAACACGGGCGATTTGCCGCCCAGCTCCAGCGCCACACGCTTGAGGTTGCCGGCCGCCGATGCCAGCAGGGATTTGCCCACCACAGTAGAGCCGGTGAACGAAATCTTGTCCACACCCGGGTGGTCCACGATGGCCTGACCGGCTTCATGGCCCAGCCCGGTGACAATGTTGACCACCCCCGGCGGAAAGCCGATGGCCTGAATCAACTCGCCCAGCCGCAGGGCGGTCAGCGGCGTGAGTTCGGCCGGCTTGAGCACCACGGTGCAACCGGCAGCCAACGCGGGCGAAATTTTGCTCACGGCCATGGCCAGCGGCACGTTCCAGGGCACGATCAGACCCACCACCCCCACCGGCTCGCGCAAGGTGTAGGCATGCCAGTCACCGGGCAGCGACACGTTGCGGGTTTCGCCGCTGAGCTTGGTGGCCCAGCCCGCGTTGTAGCGCAAACATTCGGCGGCCATGCCAATGTCAAAGGCCCGCGCCATTTTGAGCGGCTTGCCGGTGTTGAGGGTTTCGAGCAGGGCCAGTTCGTCGCCGTTTTGCTCCAGTGCATCGGCCAGCTTGAGCAACAGGCGGGTGCGCTCGGCCGGGCGCATGCGCGCCCAAGGGCCGGACTCAAAAGCGCGGCGGGCGGCCTGCACGGCCAGGTCCACCTCGCGGGCACCGCCCAGGCTTTCCTGCACCAGCACCTGGCCGTTGGACGGGTTGATCACATCCATGCGGGCACCGCTGTGGCCCGTCACCCACTCGCCGTCGATCAGCATCTTCAGGGGTTGGCTCAGCAACGCAGGCAAGGTCATTTCAGGAGAGTTCATGGTGGACATCTTTCAAAAAATCAAACGGCTGCGGCGTTGCGGCCCAGGATCAGGTCGGCGGCTTTTTCGGCAATCATCACCGTGGCCGCGTTGGTGTTGGCCCCGGGGATGGTGGGCATGACAGACGCATCGGCCACGCGCAGACCGCGCACGCCATACACCCGCAATTGCGGGTCCACCACCGCATCCGGCCCCACACCCATGGCGCAGGTGCCCACCGGGTGATGCGTGATGCCGCCCAGCTCGCGGATGGACTGGTCGATTTGTTCATCGGTTTGCACCTGCGGGCCGGGGATGGTTTCGGCATCGATCAGGTCCGCTTGCGGGCTCATGCCATAAATGTCACGGGCAGCGCGCAAACCCTGGCGCATGGTCTCGAAGTCTTCGGGCTCAGAAAACAGATTCAGCGCAATGCGTGGCTTGTCTTTCGGGTCGGCCGAGCGCAGGCTCACGCGGCCCCGGCTTTTTTGGTGCAGCAGGCACACAGTGATGTAGAAGCTGTGCTCTTTGGGTTTGACGATGCCCGGGAACCACAGGCCGGCATCAAAACGCACCGGGTTGCACAGCAATTGAATGTCGGGCCGGTCCAGCTCAGGGCGGGTTTTGAGCAACACGGTGCCACTGCAAATCTGGGTGGCAAACGGCCCCTTGCCCAGCAAAGCCCATTGCCAGAAAGCCAGCGTGGCCTTGTCAAAACGCAACTGGTTGATGAAAGTCACCGGCTTTTTGGCGCGGTACATCAGCATCATGCGCGGGTGCTCTGACAGGTTACCACCCACACCGGGCAGGTCGACCACCACCGGCAGCCCCATGTCACGCAGGTGCGCGGCCGGGCCAATGCCCGAGAGCATGAGCAACTGCGGCGAGTTGTAAGCGCCTCCGCTGAGCACCACCTCGGCACGGGCGCGGGCCTGGTGCAGCTGGCCTTTGCGGCTGTATTCGACACCCACCGCCTGGCCGTTCTCGATCAACACGCGGGTGGCCCGGGCGTGCGTCACGATGTGCAGATTGGCGCGATCACGCACCGGGTGCAGGTAGGCACGCGCCGAGCTGCTGCGGCGACCCCGCGCGTCGATGGCCACATCCCCGGCGGCAATGCCTTCGTTGTGCTCACCGTCGTAATCGTCGTTGGCCGCATGACCCGCCCTGACCGCCGCTTCGCGCAGCGGGTCGGGCAACAAGTGGCGGTTACGGATCGGGTTGATCTGCAAAGGCCCCTGATCGCTGTGAAAACGCCCGGCACCGCGCCAGTTGCTTTCCGAGCGCAAGAAATAGGGCAGCACATCGTCATAGCCCCAGCCGGTGCAACCCAGATCGCGCCACTCGTCAAAGTCACGGCGGTGGCCCCGGATGTGGAACATGCCGTTGATGGACGACGAGCCGCCCAGCAGACGGCCACGGGGAATCGGCAGGCGACGGCCGTTCAGAAACGGCTCGGGCTCGCCTTCATAAGTCCAGGTCAGGGACGGGCGCTGCAAGGCCTTGAGAAAACCCACCGGCATGCGCACCAGCGGGTGGGCGTCTTCGCCCCCCGCTTCGAGCAACAGCACCGACTTGCTGCCGTCGGCGCTCAGGCGGTTGGCCAGCACGCAACCTGCCGTGCCAGCACCCACCACGATGTAGTCAAAGTCTTGCATGCGCATCGTCTCCTTGCGCCGCGCTCAGGGCGCGGGGGTGAAGCCAGAGGCTTTGATGACCGGACCCCAGTGGGCCAGCTCGGCTTGCAGGGCCTTGTCCACTTCAGCGCCCGGACGGTAGTCGGCCACTTGCAGGAACTTGGTCAGCAAAATTTCTTTGACATCGGGCATGGCCAGCACATTTTTGATGGCTGTTTGCATGCGCTCCAGCTCAGCGGCTGGCAGCTTGGCCGGGCCCCACACCGCCATCCAGCCGTCATCGCCCCCGGTATTGAAGCCTTGCTCTGTCATGGTGGGCACATCGGGCAACAAGGGCGAGCGCTGTGGCGCATAAACGCCGATGTAATTGAGTTTGCCGCTCTTGACGTGTTGCAAAGCATCACCGGCGAGCATGTTGCCGGTCAGGATCTGGCCCCCGAGCAAATCGATGACCAGCGGACCATTGCCACGGTAAGGCACCACCTGCATGGGCGTGCCGGCCAGCTTGCCGAACTGCAGGCCGTTGAAGTGCGTGTCGCCCCCCTGGCCGGCGGTGCCAAAGGTGTTTTTGCCAGGATTGGCCTTGAGCCAGTTCACATACTCTTTGGCGGTTTTCACGCCGATGCTGCTGCTGACCACCATGGCCATCGGATAAGACGACAAGCGGGCCACCGAGGTGAAGTCGGTGTTCATGTCGTAGCCCAGCACCGAGACCGGGTAGGTCAGGTGCTGGAACACGAAGGTGGCGTTGGGCGCGATCATGTAGGTCTGCGACGTGGGCGCCGCGGCCTTGACGGCTTGCGCCGCGATGCGCCCGCCCACGCCGGGGCGGTTTTCCACAATCACGTTTTGCTTGAGCTGGTCACGCAGCTTGTCGGCCATCAAACGGGCCAGGCTGTCCGATGCGCCACCGGGCGGAAAGCCCACCAGCAATTTGATCGGTGGCTTGTCCTGCGCCATGGCGCTCAGCCCGATGCTGAGCAGCAGCGTGGCCAAAACAGTGCTGAAAGTCTTGCGGTTCATCATGCTTGTCTCCTGGGTTGAAAAAGTTAACGCGCGAAAAAAGAGAGGAATCAGCGGGCAGCGGCCAGGCGTTGCAAATGCCAGGCGGCGTCGCCCAGCGTCTGGCCAATCACCATCAGGCGTTTGGCGTAGTGGCCCACGCGGCATTCGTCGGTCATGCCCATGGCGCCGTGCAGCTGGATGGCCGCCAGGCCGATCTCGCGACCTTTCTGGCTGGCCAGCACTTTGGCGGCCGACACCAGACGGCGGCGCTGCACCGGTTCACCGGCCTGCACGGCCATGGCGGCAGCGCAGGCCATGGACTTGAGCTGTTCCAGCGCAATCGCCATGTCGGCCACGCGGTGCTGCAAGACCTGAAATTTCGCCAGTGGCGCACCAAACTGTTTGCGGGTGCGCAGGTGCTCGGCCGTGTGCGAGAGCAGCGCGTCGACCGCGCCCACCGCCTCGGCGCACAGCGCGGCGGTGGCCGCATCGAGCGCGGCTTCAATGGCCTGCGCTGCTTCGCCCGCCTGACCCAGCAGCCGGTCTGCGCCCAGGGCAACAGCGTTGAAAGTCACATGGGCGGCGCGGCGGTTGTCCAGGGTGTCAAAGCCCTGCACCGTCACGCCCGGGGCGCTGGCATCCACCGCAAAGACCGACAGGCCAGCGCGATCGGCCACGCCACCGGCGGTGCGTGCCACCACCAGCAGCACATCGGCGCTGTCGCCTTGCAGCACGAGTGTCTTGCGGCCATCGAGCACCCAGCCCGCGCCCGAAGGCACGGCGCGGGTTTCGGTGCGTTGCCAGTCATAGCGGGCACCGGCTTCGTACACCGCCAGCGCCATCTGCTGCTGGCCACTGGCCAATCCGGGCAGCCAATGCTGCTGTTGTGCAGCGCTGCCCAACTGGGTGAGCACTTGCCCGGCCATCACGGTGCTGGCCACAAAGCCGCCATCACCCAGAGCGCGGCCCAGCTCTTGCGCCACCAGCATGACTTCAACCGCGCCTTGCTCGCTGCCGCCCACATCGGCAGCAAAGGGCAGGCCCGGCAAGCCGAGCTCGGCCATGGCGGCGCGGATGTGCTGCACCTGTGCAGGCGTTTGCAGGTTGCCGCGCTGCTCGGCGGGGTATTCACCCGCGCAAAAGCGTTGCACCGCTTCGCGCAGGGCCAGGTGGTCGTCGTTGAATGAAAAATCCATGGTGTGTATCTCAATAAGCGTCGAGCGTGGCTTTGGCGATCAGGTTGCGCTGCACTTCGTTGGTGCCGCCATAGATCGTGACCTTGCGCGAGTCCAGGCAGTTGGCCGCCAGCGACACCAGGCTTTCGTCCTGCGCGGCGGCGTCCAGATGTTCCAGAAACTGCGCTTCGGCCGAAAACGGCACCGCATCCGGCCCGGCGATGTCGACCAGGGTTTCGTAAATGGCCTGACGCAACTCGGTGCCGCGCACCTTGAGCATGGAGGCCTCCACGCCCAGGGTCTTGCTTTGCTGGTGTGCGCAAAGCAGGCGCAAAGCGGTGAACTCCAGCGCCATCAGCTCCACTTCAAACTGCATCAGCTTGTTTTGCAGCAGCGCGTCGTCGCCCAGGCCTTGCTGGTCGGCCAGCGCACGGGCGCGTGCCAGTTGTTGTTTGCACGAGCCGATGCCCGCGATGCCGGTGCGCTCGTGACCGAGCAGGTATTTGCCGTACGACCAGCCCTTGTGCAGCTCACCCACCAGGTTTTCCACCGGCACGCGCACGTTGTCCAGATAGCATTCGTTGAGGTCGTTGCCACCTTCGAGCATGCGGATCGGCCGCACCGTGAGACCGGGCGTTTTCATGTCAATCAGCAAGAAAGAAATGCCTTCTTGCGGCTTGGCGGCATTGGGATCGGTTTTGACCAGCGCAAACATCATCGAGCACCAGTGCGCATAAGAGGTCCAGACCTTGTGGCCATTGACCACAAAGTGGCGGCCATCGGGCTCCAGCACGGCGGTGGTGCGCACGGCGGCCAGGTCAGAGCCTGCGCCCGGCTCGGAAAAGCCCTGCGCCCACCAGGTGTTGCTGTTCAAAATGTCGGGCAGGTATTGCTGCTTTTGCGCTTCGGTGCCAAAGGCCAGCAACACCGGGGCCAGCATCTGGATGCCGCTGGCGATGATGCGCGGCGCGCCGCCCAGCAGGGTTTCTTCGTCAAAGATGTAGCGCTGCACAGGGTCCCAGCCGGGTCCGCCATGCGCCACGGGCCAGCCGGGTGTGAGCCAGCCACGCCCTTGCAAGATGCGAAACCAGGTCACGTAGTCGGCGTGCTCCAGGCGCAGGCCCAGCTCGACCTTGCGGCGGATGTCGGCGGGCAAATGGGTCTTGACGAAGGCGCGCACTTCGAGGCGGAAGGCCTCTTGTTCAGGGGTGAATTGCAGTTGCATGTCGGACCTCACTTGACCTGGGCCACCACCAGCGCATCCAGCGCCAGCACCGGCACGGCAGCGCCCACCGGGTAAGCCACCAGCGGGTTGATGTCGATTTCGGTGATTTGGGGGTTGGCACGCATTTGCGCGCCCACTTGCGCCACCACGCGGGCAATCGAGCGCACATCCACCGCCGCTGCGCCGCGAATGCCTTGCAGCACCACAGCGGCTTTGAGGCGACCCAGTTCCACCACGATGTCTTCTTCGGCCATGTCGGCCGGGATCAGGCGCACATCCTTGAGTGCCTCGATCCAGATGCCACCCAGACCCACCAGCACCACGGGGCCCCAGTCGGCGTCGCGTTTGGCGCCCACCACCAGCTCCAGCCCACGCGGGCCCATGGCTTCGACCAGCGCACCGTCAAGGACCAGCTCAGGGCGGTGGTGTTTCACGCTGGCCAACAGCTTGTCCCAGCCGGCGCGCAGCGCGGCTTCATCGGCCAGCCCCACCAGCACACCGCCCACATCGCTCTTGTGCGGCAGCTCGCTCGCTTGCGCCTTGAGCACCACCGGAAAACCGATCCGCTTCGCCACGCTCACCGCTTCGTCGGCGGTGGTGGCCAACGCACCTTGTGGCACGGCCAATCCCGCCTGCGCCAGCCAGGCTTTGCCCTGGTATTCGGCAAAGATGCCATTGGGCGGCACCGCACCGGGCAAAGGGATGGCAGCGATGGCGGCCGTTTGTGCGCGTGCCGCACGCTGCAAGGCTTCGCCGTATTGCGCAACACGGCGCAAGGCCCGCAAAGCGCGGTCAGCCGAGCGGAACATCGGCACGCCGCTGGCCTGAATGGCGTCCATGAAAAACGGCTCCACCGGGCTGCTGTCGCCGGTCAGCACCAGCACCGCAGGTTTGGTGGCCCGGCCGATGGTCGGGATGATGTGCTCGGCCTTGTCGCGCTGGGCCATGGTGGGGCCCACCGGGATGGCGAGCACGATGCTGCCGATGCGCTCGTCGGCCAGCATGGTCAGCACCAGCTCACCAATCAGACCAGGCTGGCGGATGCCAATGGTGGTGTAGTCCAGCGGGTTTTCGGCCACGGCATAAGCGGGCAGCATGGCCGTGAGCTGGCCCACCGTGGCGGGGGTCAGCTCGGGCAGGTCCAGGCCCAACTCATCGGCAAAATCCAGCGCGATGTTTTTCATCGCACCCGAACCGGTCATGAACGCGGTGCCCCCTGCGGGCGGCTGCGGATAGCGCAGCAGCACGGCGGTGGTGTCAAGCAATTCGTCGAGCGAGCTGACCACCACCACGGCCTCGCGCTGCAAGAGCGCGGTGGCGGTGGCATGGTCACCAGCCAGTGCGCCGGTGTGCGACTGCGCGGCCTCGCGGGCGCGGGCACTGCGCCCGGGCATCAACAGCACCAGCGGCTTGCCTGCAGCGCGGGCTTGTGCCGCCAGCTGCAAAAACAGTTGTGGACGGCGAATTTGCTCCACATAAACGGTGATCACACGGGTTTGCTCGTCTGCGATCAGGGCCGCCAGCACGTCTTCCACACACACCGACACTTCGTTGCCGGTGGAGAACACGGTGGTCACCGGCACACCCCGACCCAGATACGCATCGCGCAAGTTGGCCGCCATGAAACCGCTCTGGGCCACCACCCCAACGCCCGGCCGCGTCTCGGGTGTGCGGGGGGCGAGCGGCTCAAACGTCACCGGGATACCGGCGGCCAGGTTGGTGAAGCCCATGCAATTGGGGCCGACCAGCAAAATGCCCGCCGCTTGCGCCACGCGGGCCAGTTCGGCTTGTTTGTGCTGACCTTCTTCACCCGCTTCGGCATAGCCGGAAGCAAACAGCACCGCCGCTTTGCAAGCTTTGGCGGCCAACGCCTTGACGGCATCGAGCACGCCAGCCTCGGGAATGGCCAGCACGGCCAGATCAATGCCTTCGGGCAAGTCATCCACGGTTTTGACACAGGGGCGGCCATTGATTTCGTCGCTGCTGCGGCTGACCAGATGCAAAGCGCCGCTGTAGCCGAAGCGCTCCAGGTTGCCCTGCACAAATCCGCCAAACGAACGCGGATCGGCCGAAGCGCCCACGATCACGATGGAGCACGGCCGGATGATGTGTTGCACGTCCTGCAAACCCGGGACGGCGGCGGCAGACAAAGGAAGCGAAGGGGTCATGAGAAAAAACCTTGTGGCGAATCTGGGGGAAACCGGCGGCTTGCGCACTGTTCTGGTTTCGACTGATGGCGATTCTGGCATGCAAGAAAGCGCTTTTCAATACACCAGATACGTATTTTGAGGATTCCAAGGGTTTACACTAATGCCCATGACGTCCTTTTCAAAACACCAGAGCACCTTCTCAAAACAACACCAAACAATCCCCAAAGCGAGCCACGCGCCCATAGAAACAGCGATTTCTCGACCTCAAACACCCCCTGAAGCGCATTAAAATCACCCTCAAACCACACACCATGCAATTATTTATTGCATACCACAAACAATCTGTTGCATAATTTCAGCCATGAACACGAACGACATCCAGCCATCCGGCGACGACACCCCCATCGACACCCCCCTGGGTGGCGATGACAACCGCCCCCGTGGCGGGCGGGCCAACGAAATCCGCAACATCCTGCAAGAAGAAATCGAGAGCGGCACGCTGCCTCCCGGTGCGCCGCTGGACGAACGGGCATTGGCCACGCGTTTCAATGTCTCGCGCACCCCCGTGCGGGAAGCGCTGCAACAACTGGCCGCCCGCGATCTGGTGCGCATCGCACCGCGCCAGGGCGTGACGGTGGCCCGTCTGTCGATCAGCCAGGTGCGCGCCATCATGGAATCGGTGGGCGAACTCGAAGCCCTGTGCGCCAAACTGGCCGCCCGTCGCGTGGACGACAAACTGCGCAAGGAACTCGACCAAGCCATCGAACGCTGCCAGGACAGCGCCGTGCAAGGCGGCTCGGCCGAATACTCGATGGCCAACACGTATTTCCACGAAACCATTTACGCGGGCAGCCGCAACCCCTATCTGGCCGAACTGATCCGCAACGCACGTCGTCAGATCCAGCGCTACCGGATTCGCGACTTCCAGACCAAAACGCAAATCAGCAAGTCACTCAAAGAGCACCTGCAAATCGCCCGCGCCATTCAGGACGGCGACGAATTGCTGGCGGCGCAGGCCATGCTGCTGCATGTGCCCTCCGGCTCGTCGGGCTTTTCCGAGTTTCTGGCCCGCATGCCCATGAGCTTCTTCGAAAGCGATGTGGCCGACCACTGAGCCGCACACCCCACCACAGGAACACCATGACCGCCTCCCCCCGCTCGCTCAACGTGCCCGGTGCCGGGCACAACGCCCCGATCCCGCTGGGCGCACGTGTTGGCCCGCTGATCTGCTCATCGGGCATCTCGGGCAAAGACCCGGCCACCGGCCAGTTGCCCGCCGATGCCAACACCCAGGTGCGGCTGGCATTTGAAAACATGGACGCTTTGCTCAAAGCAGGCGGCGCCGGCCTGCAGCACGTTGCCAAATTGCACATCACCGTCAAGGACAACAGCGTGCGCGATGCCATCAACACCGAATGGCTGGTGCGCTTTCCTGATCCGCAAGACCGTCCGGCACGGCACATCGTGGTGCATGACCTGCAACACGGCATGGCGCTGCAACTGGAAGTGACGGCCTTTGTCACCCCCTCCTGAACGGCCTGATGCCGTGTCTGCCCATTTTGTGAACCTGCTTTGAAAGACCCAGACCATGATCATTGACTCCCATGCCCACATCCACATGCCGCCCGAGAGCTTCCGCTTCATGGCGGAGCTGGTGGGCGGTCGCGCCAACCCCTACACCCTGCCCAAGATCCCCGAAGCCTCCATCCGCAAGGTGGTGGAAGACCAGCTCAAGATCATGGACGCGGTGGGCACCGACATCCAGTTCATCTCGCCGCGCCCTTACCTGCAAATGCACTCGGTCAAGCCCGGCAAGGTGACCGAGCTGTGGTCGCAGCACTGCAATGGCCTGATCGCCGAGTTCGTCAAGATCGCACCCGACCGCTTCCGTGGCGTGGCCGGGCTGCCGCAGTACATGGACGAGCCGCTGGAGGAACGCGCCATCCCCGAGCTGCGCCGCTGCGTCAACGAGCTGGGTTTTGTGGGTTGCCTGATCAACCCCGATCCGACCGAAGGCCTGGGCGACCCGCCTGGCATGGGCGATGCCTACTGGCACCCGCTGTACCGCGCCATGGTCGAACTCGATGTGCCGGGCCTGATCCACTCGGCCAGCAGCTGCAGCGAGCGCGAGTCCTACACGCTCAAGTTCCTCAACGAGGAAACCATCTCCATCGTGTCCCTGCTGGGCGCCAAGACCTTCGACACCTTCCCCGACCTCAAGATCGTGGTGGCGCACGGCGGCGGCGCCATCCCCTACCAGATGGGGCGCTTTCGCTCGTGGAACGTGCGCAAGGGCGAGAAGGAAACCTTTGACGAGCAGCTCAAGAAGCTTTACTTCGACACCTGCAACTACAGCGAAGAAGCGATGGAGCTGCTGCTCAAGGTGGCGGGCACCGACAACGTGATGTTCGGCACCGAAAAGCCCGGCACCGGCAGCGCCCGCAACCCCCTGACCGGCCGCGACTACGACGACATGAAGCCCGTCATCGAAGGCATCGCCTGGCTGAGCGACGAGCAGAAGAAAAACATCTTCGAATGCAACTGCCGCCGCGTTTACAGCAAAGCCTTCCGCACCGACGAACAGTGCTGACCCCCTGAACTTCTGAGGAAACCATCATGGCCTTGAGCAAAGAAGACAACGACTTGTTGACCCGTGTGGAAAACGGTGCCCCCATGGGCGAGATGATCCGCCAGCATTACTGGCTGCCCGCCGTTCCCTCCGTCAAACTCGAAGCCGATGGCGCACCCGTGCGCATCCGCCTGCTGGGCCAGAACTTCATCGCATTTCGCGTCACCGACGGCACGGCCGGCGTGATCGATGAACAATGCCCGCACCGCAAAGCCTCGCTGGCCCTGGGCCGCAACGAAGACAACGGCATCCGCTGCCTCTACCACGGCTGGAAATTCAACGTGAAGGGCGAAGTGACCGAGGCACCCAACCACGCCGGTGACCAGGCCCAGTTTTGCAAGCATGTGCGCGTGAACCGTTACACCACAGTCGACCGGGGCGGCATCGTCTGGGTCTGGCTGGGCCAAGGCGACACGCCGCCACCGTTCCCCGAATTGCCCTTTGTCGATCTGCCTGCATCGCAGCGCTCGGTGACCAGCGTCGAGGTGCCCACCAACTGGGTGCAGGGCGTCGAAGCGTCAATGGATTCCTCGCATGTGGGCGTGCTGCACGAATCGACCACCCAGCTCACTTCGGGCGGCGGCAACGAGCGCATGCTAATGACCAAAGCACTGGCCCCCAAACTCGAATTTGAAGACCGGCCTTATGGCTACCGTTACGCCGCGCTGCGCAGCCTGCCCGACGACAAGGTCTACGCCCGTGTCAACAACTTCGTGATGCCCTGGTTCGGCATCATCTGCCCGCCCGATGCGCACGGACCGACCACCGTGTTTTTCTCGACCCCGGTCGACGATGTGACGCACCGCGCCTGGTTTGTGCACTACAACCCCAACCGCGAGCTGGGCATGACGGTGATGTCGGCCTCGCCCGATGTCTGGAACTTCCCGCCACTGCCTCCAGGCGAAGCCAAAGACAACTGGGGCCAGAACCGCGACATCATGAAACGCGGTCACAAGACCGGCTTTCCGCAGCACCTGGGCACCGAAGACTTCGCGATGTTCCTCAGCCAAGGGCCGACCTATGACCGCACCGACGAGCAACTGTGCTCGGCCGATGGCGCGGTGATCCGCGTGCGGCAGCTGCTGATCAAGGCAGCCAAGGAGTTCATGGAAGGCAAAGCCCCCACGCTGGCGCACCACCCTGAACTGAACTACCCGGCCATCCGGTCGGTGGGCGGCGTGGTGCCTGCAGGCACCGACTGGCGCACGCTGGCCGACCGTTGAACCGACCCAGGCACCGCACGCAGAAGGCGGACCTGAACTCACCGCCCACACCCCTGGAGACACGCATGCCCACTTCACGACTTTCACGTCGCCAGCTGCTGCTGGCCAGCAGCACCCTGCTGGCCCCTGCACTGGGCCACGCACAAGACAAGCCCACCATCCGCATCCTGATGGGCCTGCCCCCGGGCGGCGGCACCGATTCGATCGCCCGTTACATCGCCGACAAACTGCGCGAACAGCTGGGCCAGCCGGTGATCATCGAAAGCCGTGTCGGCGTGGGCGGACGCCTGGCGGCCGACGCGCTGATGGCGGCCAACCCGGACGGGCTGACCTACATGATCGCGCCCAACGCCACCCCCACTTTTCAGACGCTGGTGTTTGGCCCACAACTCAAATGGAACATTTGGCGAGACTTTGCCCCGGTGGCCGGGCTGGTGTCTTACCCCCTGGGCATGGCGGTGAATGCCGATCTGGGCGTGAAAAACGTCAAGGAATTCGTGCAGTGGGCCAAAGCCAACCCGGGCAAGGCCAGCTTTGGCACGCCGGGCACCGGCGGCCAGAACCATTTTCTGGGTGTGCAGTTTGGCAAAGTCGCGGGCATTGATTTGCCCATGACACCCTACAAAGGCACGCCGCCCATGATCACCGACTTGCTGGGCGGCCATGTGCCCTCGGGCATCTCGCTGATGGACGAGCTGATCAAGCACCAGAAAAGCGGCAAGCTGCGCGTGATCGGCATCTTCAGTGACAAGCGCTCGGAGCTGATGCCCGACATCCCGACTTTTGCCGAGCAGGGCTTTCCCGTCTCGTCGGGTGACGGCTGGACCGCCATGTGGGCCCCCGCCAAAACGCCGCCCGCCGAGATCGCCCGCGTGCAGCAGGCGCTGCAAAAAATCCTGGCCAACCCGCAGGTCAAGGACTACCTGATGACGCGCCTGTCGGTGGTGCCGCACTACCGCAGCGCAGAAGAGATGGCCAAGGCCCAACGCGATGAACTCGCCACCTGGGAGCCCATCATCAAGGCCTCCGGGTTCAAGCCCGAGTAAGCGCAGCCAGACAAGCCGTCATGCTCAGTGCAGACAAAAACCAGCAATTGACCCGGGTCGGCCCGGGCACGCCCATGGGCGAAGTGTTGCGCCGCCACTGGCACCCGATCGCGGGCATCGACGAACTCGAACGCAACCCGGTCAAGGCCGTGCGCCTGATGGGTGAAGACCTGGTGCTCTACAAAGACCTGAGCGGTGACTACGGGCTGGTGGATCGCCAGTGCGCGCACCGCCGCGCAGACCTGAGCTACGGCTTTGTCGAAGCGCATGGCATCCGCTGCAATTACCACGGCTGGCAATTCAATGCCGGGGGGCAATGCATTGAGCAGCCCTACGAAGAACAGGTGGACCCGCAGGCCCGCCAGAAATGCAAGATCCGCATCAAGGCTTACCAAGTCAGGCCGCTGGCCGGTTTGCTGTGGGCCTACATGGGGCCTTTGCCCGCACCCGAGCTGCCCGACTGGGAACCCTTTCACTGGGCCAATGGTTTTGTGCAGGCGGTGTTTTCCGAGGTGCCCTGCAACTGGCTGCAGACACAAGAGAACTCGATCGACCCGGTGCACTTTGAATGGATGCACGCCAACTGGAGCCGCCGCCTGCGCGGCCACACCGGCGGCTATGCGCCCAAACACCTGAAGCTGGCGTTTGAAGAGTTCGAGCACGGTTTCATCTACAAACGCATTTCGCAAGACACCAGCGATCAGCACCCGCTGTGGACGATTGGCCGGGTGTGCCTGTGGCCCAACGGCTTTTTTCTGGGCGACCACTTTGAATGGCGCGTGCCGGTGGACGACGAGAACACCCTGAGCGTGACCTGGTCGTTCATCCGCGTGCCACGCGAGCGCGAACCATATGTGCAAAGCAGCATCCCGACCTGGACCAGCCCGATCAAGGACGCATCCGGCCGCTGGATCACCAGCCATGTGATCAACCAGGACATCGTGGCCTGGGTGGGCCAGGGCCGCATTGCCGACCGCACCCAAGAAAATCTGGGGGCCAGCGATCTGGGCATCGCCATGCTGCGGCGACGTCTGATGGAGGACATCGACGCGGTCAAAGCCGGGCGCGACCCCAAAGGCGTGCAGCGCGATCCGGCACGCAACCAGCGGGTGTTTTTGCCCAGCGATTCGCGCGACTTCTTTCAGAACGGCCTGCCTCTGGCCGAGTACCAGCGCCACCCCAAGTGGGCACGGCTTTTGAACCATTTCATCTTTCACGCCGGGCAACCCGAGTGGGTGCAACACGCCCATGCAGAGGCCACCGGTGTGACGATTCAGCCGATCAGCGTGATCGATCTTTAACCCCTCTTGAGTGAAAGCCCCGTGACTGCCACTTCCACCCTGCAGGTCCGCGTTCGGGCCACCACCTATGAAGCCCGGAGCATTCTGGGTTTTGAACTGGTGCCGCTGGACCCGGCGATCCCACTGCCCGTCTTCACCGCCGGTGCTCACATCGATCTGCACCTGCCTGGCGGGTTGCTGCGCAGCTATTCGCTGCTCAATGACCCACAAGAAACCCACCGCTACCGCATCGGGGTGAATCTGGACGCCCACAGCCGGGGGGGCTCGCGCCACATGCACGAACAGCTGCGCACCGGTGCGGTGCTGACCATCAGCGCGCCACGCAATCTGTTTGCCATGGACGAATCGTCGCCGTTCAATGTCTTCATTGCGGGCGGCATCGGCATCACGCCCATGCTGAGCATGATTGCCCGCTCACAGGCGCTGGGCACGCCCTGGCGTTTGCACTACGCCGCACGCACACGCGAGCATGCAGGCTTTCTGGACCTGCTGGCGACATACCAAGGCCAAAGCGGTGCCGATGTGCAGCTCAACTTTGACCAGGAAAGCGGCGGGCGGATGCTCGACCTGAACGCGGTGGTCGCGGCCATGCCTGCAGGGGCGCATGTGTACGCCTGCGGTCCTGCCCCGATGCTGAAAGCCTATGAGCAAGCCACCGCCAGCCTGCCACCCGAGCGTGTGCACCGCGAATACTTTGCCGCCTCGGAAGCGGCCGCCACCGAGGGCAGCTACACCGTGACGCTGGCACGCAGCCAGCGCACCCTGCAAATCTCCCCCGGGCAGACCCTGCTCGATGGACTGATCGCCATCGGCGCGGAGCCGACTTTTTCGTGCCAGCAAGGCATTTGCGGCACCTGCGAAGTCAAAGTGCTCGAAGGCACGCCCGACCACCGCGACATGGTGCTGACCGAAGCCGAGCAAGCGGCCAACGACCGCATGATGGTCTGCTGCTCCGGGGCCAAAAGCGCCCGGCTGGTGCTGGACCTGTGAACCTGTTTTGACCTGAACCCTGGACAACCCCATGAGCGAAACCCTGATCACCTACGAACTCGACGGCAATGTCGCCCTGATCGGTCTGAACCGGCCCGACAAACGCAACAGCATCAACGACCCGCTGATTGACGCGCTGCGCGCCGCTGTGCTGCGCGCGCACGAAGAAGCCGATGTGGCCGTGCTGTTTGGCCACGGCACCAACTTTTGCGCCGGGCTGGACCTGGCCGAAGCGCTGGCCCGCGCCACCGGCCAGATCAAGCCCCCGCGCAAGCGCAAGCGCCACAACTGGCACGAGGTGTTTGACCTGATCGCCCGTGGCCCGATCCCGTTTGTGGCGGCCCTGCACGGCGCGGTCGTGGGCGGCGGACTGGAGCTGGCCACCGCAGCCCATGTGCGTGTGGGCGACGAGACAGCCCTGTTTGGCCTGCCTGAAGGCCAGCGCGGCATTTTTGTGGGCGGTGGCGGCACGGTGCGCATCCAGCGCGTGGTGGGCACCACGGTGATGATGGACATGATGCTGACGGGCCGCCTGCTGACAGCCGCCGAAGGCTTGCAGGAAAAAGTGATCCGCTATGTGACCCCGGCAGGCGAAGCGCTGACCAAAGCCAGAGAGTTGGCTCACCGCATTGCCAAGAACAGCGTGGAGACCAACTGGATGATCATCAACGTGCTGCCGCGCATCCACGACATGACGCACGACGACGGCCTGTTTGTCGAACAACTGAACTCGGCCCGCGCCCGCCCGCCCGAGGCCGAAGCCCGCCTGCGCGAATTCGTGGATGGCAAAGCCAAAAAAATCCAGGACAACCAGGCCTGAATCCGGAGCACGCCCCATGAACGATTTTGATTTTTTCAGCGTCAGCGATGACGACCGCGCCCGTGCGCTGGCCCATGCCAAAACCGCTGCCGCCGAGGCCGCCAACATCCCCGACATCCCGGCCAATACCCCACTGCGCCCGGTCCGGCGCGTGGCGGTCATCGGTGCGGGCACCATGGGCGGCGGCATCGCCATGTCGCTGGCCAACATCGGCCTTTCTGTCACCCTGATCGACGCCAACAGCCAGGGCCTGGAGCGCGGCCTGCAACGCGTGAAAGACAACTACGCCACCACCGTCAAGCGCGGCAAGCTGCAACAAGCCGAGATGGACCAGCGCCTGGCGCTGATCACCGGCTCGCTGCAAATGGCCGATGTGAAAGACGCCGACATGGTGATCGAAGCCGTGTTTGAAGACATGGGCCTCAAGCAGGACATCTTCCGCCAGCTGGACGCGCTGTGTGCGCCCGGTGCGATTTTGGCCACCAACACCTCGGGCCTTGATGTGGACCAGATCGCCGCCGTGACCGCCCGCCCGCAAGACGTGGTGGGCGCGCACTTTTTCAGCCCCGCCCACGTGATGCGATTGCTCGAAGTGGTGCGCGCCGCACAGACCGCCCCCGATGTGATCGCCACCTTGATGGACCTGGGCCGCCGCATGGGCAAGATCGCAGTGCTGGCACGCATTTATCCCGGCTTCATTGGCAATGCACTGTTTCGCAACTACACCCGCGAAGCGCATTTTTTGGTGGAAGACGGCGCGCTGCCGCACGAGGTGGACGCGGCACTGAAAAAGTTTGGCTATGCCATGGGCATCTTTGCGGTGCACGACATGGCGGGCAACGACGTGGGCTACCAGACACGCAAGGCACAAATGGCCACCCGCCCGACCGATCGCCGCTGGAACGACCTGATCATGAAGCTGTGCGATCTGGGCCGCCTGGGTCAGAAAAGCGGCAAGGGCTGGTACCGCTACGAAGCAGGCGACCGCACCCCGCAGCGCGATCCGGAACTGGAGCGCTTCATCGTCGAAGAGTCGGCGCGCATGGGCATCGTGCGCCAGCCCATCAGCGAAGACGACATCAT
>JACCEE012659918.1_pt1 | contig 21308 bp, 43 predicted proteins | sample 7449931 | NCBI WGS metagenome assembly JACCEE01 (sample SAMN15323457, study PRJNA562643) | freshwater metagenome | isolation source: river surface water | place: USA:Blue River Watershed | collected 2017-08-19 | reverse complement strand
TGCCATACCATGTCTTGATATAAACTTGCTGTAGCAGGTAATTGACTATATTTTAAGCAGTCGTACACATTTTCTGGATCGTAAAAGAATTTCTTAGCTTCTTTCGACCACATTCTTAATTTAAATATTCTCTGAGCCATCGTACTTGAAGTTGTTGTTGATTAGAATTCTTAGACTGTGCTGTAGCAGCAGTTCAGCATTATATGCTCCTTTACAGTACAAGTCAAGAATTTGATTTAGGGAATATGGAGATTGAATGTGTTCAAGTTCTTCTTTAACTTGTTTCACATTTGACATTTGCTTTGAAAGATTTGTATGGAATCTTTCTGCTTCTTCTTTGTCGTTATTCATAATAATGTGCCCAAGTTTTATAAATCTTATCTAAGTCAGCATCATAGAAACTACTCGTTTCTATTTGATTAAGTTCAATAACTTTCGGTTTGCCATATACAATACCAATGTCAAGAACTACCCAAGGTGGTAAACAATAATCTTTATGAATTTTCTTGGCATAATCAATTACTTCATTTGGAACTTCTGGCAAAACATTTAGTTCACCATTTTCCATATATTGTGAACCACTAATATAATTGCCATCAATAAAAATTAGTCTATATTCTTCCTTTATTCTCTTGGGATATGATACCATACATAAAGTATGTGCGTCAACATTTTTTTGCATCAAAAAATCAATTTCATTTTGAAATGACTTAATAGAAAAAACATTACCAGCAAATAGTTTATCGCCAGATACAGGACGAATAAATCGTCTTGAATTTACTACTTGATTTTCATAATAATAGTCATCCAAATTACTTTCCCATTCTTCAATAATATAATCTAATGTTTGAAAATTAAAAGAAGATGATACCAATTCTTTTCTTAACTTGCCAGCCCATTCTAAAGCATTTGTAAACTTTTCAAATATTTTATTTCTTTTCGCTACTGCAATAGATGATCTATAAATAAAAAATTGCCCCTCAGAATCGTATTCAGTCAAATGGTCTGGATTAATTTCATGTACATTAAAATACTTTTTAAGTACATTATAATGTATATCGTCATTTTCATGAAAAATGTTTCTTTGAAATAAAGCAGTAATCATAATATTATTTTAACTCCAAAGATACTGTCTATAATTTGCTAATCCAATTAATACTTCCTTATCCTTTTCATCAATCAAAGCTTCAATCCTATTAGTCTCACCATATCTTTCTTTATATGGAATACCTTTTTTAGATGAAGATGATGCAATTTCTAATTCTTTATCAAATTGCTTCTGCAATTCTAATCTACCTTTAGTAATATACTCATAAGAACTACGCAACCAATTCGCAACCTCTATATACTTTTCATGATGTTCCCACGAAACATTATCCATCTCTTCCTCTACATAAGATTTAATAATCTCAAAATTAATAGATAATGTCAAATCAGGTAAATCAATCCACCTATTAGGAATCACTTTACGAATCCTCTGATGACATGGCTTAAACCATCTATATACTTTCCAAGTAAACTCTTTTGAAGAGTAACTTATATTAAACCATAAATCTTCCCAAAAAGAAGATTTACGATTTTTAATCTGATCAAAGAAATCATCAATATCTTTAATTTCAACAGCAAAAGAATTCTCAGATTCCTTCAAAAGCTTCTGCAATTCCTTTTCTTTATTAGTCCATGGCCAATTCATATATGTATTAATTTAATCTCTTCCTAAATTCTTTAGCCTTCTCTCCATACCTTTCATCAGCGTGCTTCTCACACAAAGTCTTATGCCAATTAATAGTATATAAGATACCTTTATTACCACACTCCTCACAAATATGTCCAGATACCTCTTCTGCCATATCTATTAAACCATCCATGTAAATATCTAATTGTGAAGTATAAATTCTTAACATACCAAACTTCTCTTTCACTTGCTGAATAACAGGCATATTAGATTTATATTCCTCAAAGTTTTGTTCAGTTTTATCCAGTTTATTTCGATTCTCTTCAGTAGGTTCTTTTTCTAATTCAGACTTGCAATGCTCAATTTGATACTCAAAATTCCTAACCCTACAATACATTCTTTTACAAATGATTTCTATAAGAGGAATCCATCCCTCTCCAATTTCTAATCCAAACATAGAAATTGGTTCCATTTCATTTGAAGAAAATAAAAGAGGATATTTTTCAATCAATGACTGTTTCATAGTGAAAGAATAAACAAAATTCTATGGAATGTCAACAAAAAATACTGTCTCTCCAGTAGTCACACCACTTGTAAACTAAGAATGATCCTAATCAACCACTACGGCATGGAGCCATAGGCAGGTGTCGCTTCCCAATTGGGAGATTTATAATATCAGCAGGACTTACTCTTAATACTTTCCATTATTTCAGACGCCTAATACCAGTGGGTTAGTGGTTGCTGATAAAGTTATTTATAGCAAATAAATTGTTATTTGTCAAACAATAATTAACAATTTTCGAAACTAAATAATAGAGCATGTATAAATGTAATTTATGTCAAAAAGAGTTTGATAGAGAAATGGCTTTATATGGTCATAAAGCATGGCACGTTAATCGTAGTGGTTTAGATCAATTATTATCTAAAGAAAGAGGAAAAATAGAAAAGAGTAATAATATTTCTAAATATCTAGAAAATCCAAAAAAGTGTTGTCACTGTGATTCTATAATAGAATACGATAAATATCGTCAAAAAGAATCTGATAAAAGATATCAGTTAAAGCGTGGAAAAAGTAATTACAAATTTTTCTGTTCAAGTTCTTGTGCTGCCACTTTTAATAATACTCATAAAACCACTGGCATAAGGAAGTCTAAATTAGAATCTTATTTGGAAACAAAATTAACCGAGTTATATCCAAATCTAGAAATTGATTTCAATAAAAAATGTGCAATTGATTCTGAATTAGATATATACATACCAAAATTAAAAATAGCATTCGAATTGAATGGAATTTTACATTATGAACCAATATATGGAGAAGAAAAATTAAGTCAGATACTAAAAAATGATTCTAGAAAGATTAAAGCTTGTTTGGATAAAGATATAGAATTACATATTATAGATGTAACACAACAAAAATATTTTAGGGTAAAAACGAGTTTACCATACTTAAAAATTATTACAGATATTATTGATAATAAGCTAATAATAAAAACAGTAGAGGATGGGATCGAACCATCTTCAATCGGTTAACAGCCGATCCGCTCAACCGTGTGCGTTCTCTACTATCTAAATCTAATTATATTTTATTTATACTGCATACAGTAAAAATACAACTATTATATTATTTTTTTTAAGAAAATGGTGGCTACTCCGGGGTACGATCCCGGAACCTAACGATTATGCTTAACACTATGATTTTCATCACATCATATTTTATATATGATTTTGTGCTCTGGACTATTCCTTTACCATAGCTTTCGCTTTAGGTAGGTGATGGTAGTCTCTACGAGTCCCATATTTCTATGGTTTCTCTCGGAGTTGGGACACCTATTACTAGGTAGACCGTTCTCCGATATACACCTTACTAACTATCCGTTTCCAGATAGCCGACCCATTCTTTCTTTTTAAGGAAAACTTAAGTCGTTTGCTCTAACCAATTGAGCTAAGTAGCCATTATTTATATGGTAGGTGAGGTCGGATTCGAACCGACTATGCCCGAAGGCAACAGGGTTACAGCCTGCCGCAGCACTCCAGCTCTGCCGCTCACCTATATAATCATTTCTGATTACCCATATATCTTACCATGACACGGTGGGATTGCAAGGATTTTTTGAAGTTTTTTTGAAGAAAAAAGTTTTAAAGGATTCTAGCTTTGGAGTAGCTTCTAAATCTGGATGGATGATTTCACAATCTTCTGGAACAGATTTTAAGTTCCTTTTTAAATGACTTGGTATAATTATTTTTTTGGCTTTAGAAGCATAGATACTTACAGAATGTTGAAGGTTTGATAAGTTAACTGTTGTTGCATAAGAAGCATTGATACCTCCAGCATATTGTAATTTTGGTAAGTTTACTGTAGTTGCATTAGGAGTATTAATAAATCCCGCATCTTGTAAGTTTGGTAAGTTTACTGTAGTTGCATTATCAGCATTGATATTTCCAGATTGTTGTAAATTTGGTAAGTTTACTGTAGTTGCATTAGGAGTATTAATAAATCCCGCATCTTGTAAGTTTGGTAAGTTTACTGTAGTTGCATTAGAAGCAGAGATATATTTAGCTTCTTGTAAGTTTGGCAAGTTTACTGTAGTTGCATTATAAGCATAGATAAATCTAGCTTCTTGTAAATTTGGTAAGTTTACTGTATTTGCTTTATTAGCATTGATATCTTCTTCACATTTAAAATTACCTAAAGTACTTAGGATTTCAATATCTACATCATTTAATTCCATAGAGATTATTTATAGAAAAAGGTTTTAAAGGATTCTAGCTTTGGAGTAGCTTCCAAGTCTGGATGGATGATTTCACAATCTTTTGGAACACTTAGTATTCTATTTTTCAAATGACTTGGTATAATTATTTTTTTTGCATAAGAAGCATGGATAAATCCACATTTTTCTAAATTTGGCAAGTTTATTGAAGTTGCATTAAAAGCTTTAATATTGTTAGAATATTTTAAGTTTGGTAAGTTTAATGTAGTTACATTAGGAGCAAAAATTGTATCACATTTTTCTAAGTTTGGTAATTCTACTGTATTTGCATTTTCAAAATTGATATCTTTAGATTTTTCTAAGTTTGGTAAGTTTACTGTCTTTATAAAAGGAGCATATATTGTCCAAGAATATTTCAAGTTTGTTAAGTTTAATGTAGTTGCTTCATAAAAACCAATATCCCAACATTTTTCTAAGTTTGGTAAGTTTACTGTATTTGTTTTTTCTGAATAGATATCTTTAGAATATTTTAAGTTTGGTAAGTTTACTGTACTTACATTATCAGCATAGATATGTTTTTCACACTCAAACTTACCTAAAGTTTTTAAGATTTCAATATCTACATCATTTAAATCCATACAGATTATTTATAGAAAAAGGTTTTAAAGGATTCTAGCTTTGGAGTAGCTTCTAAATCTGGATGGATGATTTTACAATCATCTGGAACATTTTTTAATTTATCTTTTAAATGACTTGGTATAATTATTTTTTCGGCTTTAGAAGCAATGATATTATAAGACACATTTAAATTTGGTAAGTTTAATGAAGTTGCAGTTTCAGCAAAGATATATCCACAATTATGTAAGTTTGGTAAGTTTACTGTATTTGCTTTATCAGCATAGATATATCTAGCTTTTTGTAAATTATGTAAATTTACTGTAGTTGCATAATCAGCATAAATATCTCCAGCTTTTTGTAAGTTTGGTAAATTTACTGTAGTTGCATTATCAGCATAAATAAGCGAAGCTTTTTGTAAGTTTGGTAAGTTAAATGTAGTTGCTTTGTCAGCAAAGATATTTCCAGCTTCTTGTAAACTTGATAAGTTTACTCTAGTTGCTTTACGAGCAGCGATATGCGAAGAATGTTGTAAATTTGGTAAGTTTAATGTAGTTGCATTACCAGCAAGGATATCTCTAGCTTCTTGTAAGTTTGGCAAATTTACTGTAGTTAGATTTTGAGCATTGATATCTTCTTCACATTCAAACTTACCTAAAGTACTAAGTACTTCAATATCTACATCATTTAATTCCATATGATAGGTTTATCCCTCTTTTTTATCTAATAATGTAATTTTTAATGCTTGCTTTAGTTTTATTAATCTATTACTAATATAAGAATTTCTTTTACCTTTAGGTAAATGATCGAACAGTTCTTTAGAAATACTATATCCACCAACAATAAAAGACTTATCTAAAAGATTTTTAATATCCAAATTTTTAACATTTTCAATTTTTTGATAATCGTTTAATGTAGCTTCACCACCATTAGCAGAAAAACCACCATGATATGCAAAATATGCTGTAATCTTTTCAGCAGCTTTCCCATTCGTATCATCATCCATTATACTTTCGTCGAATACAGATTTAGAATTCTCTATTGTATTCTTAACGCTTTCTTCACGTTCAGTCAATGGTAATGCTTGGAAAATTCCTTGCTTAAATGGAGCTTCTAAATATGACATTAATTTATCACGATTATGAATATGTTTAGTTTTAAAAATATCATTGAAGTCCCTTGCATCAGTGTCAATATTAACATCTACTGGATTGGATGAATATTTTACACCATCATCTCTTCTATCTAAATCTACTACATCTAACACTACATAACCAAGTTTATTAATACCACTTACATTATCATCAGTATTTTCAGAATCATCATCAGAATTTTCAGATTTAAAATCTGGGGGAAGTATATCTTCCTTTTTATTGAAATATATAAAATATGTAGTTAAAGCATACTCATTGAGATAGCGATATCTAGCATAATGCGAAAACGCTGTATTATCTTCATAAGCAATACATAAATGATGTTGTTTACAAAGTTTTCTACTGTTATCAACAGATTTAAAAAAGTTGTCAGTTGTAGCTCTATATACAGTAATATTTTCATCACTATAAACTTTTGCATCATTTGGAAGAGAATTATTGTCTTTAGAACCACCATTTTTAAGAATTAACGCCAAATTTTCTATTGATTCTAATTCATGAACTTTAGGTGAAAATTTATTCCATTCAAGTGTTGATATATCTCTAGCGTTTCGACTTTGAGTAGCATTTTTATTTGTAAAAGAAACGTATTTTTGATAATCTTGTTTAAGTTCATCCAACGTAGCACCCTTCAAATAAAAATATGCTAAATCTTTAAGAAATTCATACTTCTTACCATAACCCCTAGCTTGTACAGATGGTCTAGATTCATCAACAATACGTTTAAGTTCTTCAATTGTATCATTCACATCAGATTGTACTGATGGAGTCAATTCAATCTTTTGTTTAGAATCAGGAACAGTTCTATTAAATGGTTGTTTTTTTTGTTGAGAAAATTTACCATAAGTTAACATCTTAATAGCAGATCTAATATTAGACTCAGCATCTTCTTCTAGTAAAGTTTGATTATATATATCAATCAAATTATTAAGGTCATATCTGTTCATAGTCTTATTTATTATTTTTTAATTAAAAACAAATAGGTTATATCGTTATCAATGATAAATGAGATTCTCCATCATATACTGTAGCTACTAGCTTAAAACCGTAACGCTTCTGTCTAACATTTAATATATTTGGATTACGACTATCACCTAAAATTAATCTCATAGTATCTTTTCTACCATCAAATATCAAATACTTAATACCACTCTTTTTTAACTTATTAAAAAATTCAATCAACATCTTACCAACAATTATTTGATCCGGATTATCTTTGCTGGATGCAAAGTTAGATACATAAAAAGTATTATCAGTATTCATTTCAGATACCATAACTTTGGCTTCATCCATTGTATAATGATTAAAAAATGATACTTCATCTTCATGAAGTGTTAATTCTTCTATCTCTTCCATTTGATCTCTAGCATCAAATCCATAGATGTAAGATATAATACTACCATTATTATCCATACCACAAAAACCAATATAACCCGGTTGTTTAGAATCATCTAATAAATCCCAATCAGGAGCAGGGTCATTAAATGCTTGGTTCTCCACATTCACAATATCCTCAATCCTATCCTCAAAAGTACGAGAATCCAATTCTTTTACCACACCTTCATTTAATAGAATGCTTTCACATAAAAGCTTTAATTCTCTTAAATCTGTTCTGTTCATTAAACTATTTATCAAATATCATATTTGATTCTAGATATAGCATATATCTTCTCATCTAATACTTTATAATCTAACATATGAGTATCTGATTTAGGAGTAGTATAAAACTTAATACCTAAATCTGTTGGTTTAATAATAGAATCACAAAAGATTTTAAGATACTTTTTAATAGACATTTTATTGTTAGATTCCATAATCATCATTAAACAATTCATCTAAGTTATCCTCATATTCAGGAACTTTAATAAATCGTTGTCTACTATATTTATTAGTAGAACATATAATGCAAGGTTCTATTTCATCTATTTTATGCTCATTAATAATATCTTTATCATTATTATTTTCCATTACTATAAACGTTTTTATATTATAAACTAATTTATATAATAAAAGTGTCGTTATTATAATATTATGAAGTATTTATACTATTTCTATAACATATAATAATACATATATTACAATAGATAATGGAATTAATATCTTTAATAGATACATTAAAGAAGCTGAGAATAATTTAATAAATACTGCTAATAGTATTAAACCAATACCCATTGCAAGGAATGTAACCATATATGAAGGATAACAAGTTCTGAGGGCTTGTCAATCAAAAAGTTTTCTTTGACAACCTGATTTTTTGTGGTAGAGTTATCGACGATGAATACAACATCAAAACTAATCGCAGGTACTTTTGCAGTATCGCTGGCAGTAAATGCTGGTACTCCTGTTGAAAGTAAGGTTACGGAACAATCGTTGGCATACCAAGTGAATGCATCCCTTGGATATGATTCGGCTTTTGTATTCCGTGGATTAAAACTTGATAGCAATCCTGTATTCCGTGTTGGAGTAAATGGCGCGGTAACAGTTGCTCAGAATGTATTCGGTTTGGATAAGGTTTCAGTATATGCTGGAACTACACAAACTTTGAATACCAAACAACCAAACGCTACTTGGTCACGTTCCGATACTGAACTTGGATTTGTATTAGAGAAAGGAGACTTTACTCTCGTACCAACCTATCAGGTAGTTAATAGTCCAAATGGATCATTTAAGAGTGCTCAAGGTATTAATGTAGCACTAGCATTCGATGATAGCGCATATCTAGGTGCTCTTGCTCTTAATCCCAAGGCTAGTGTTTATTTTGGTCTTGATGGTAATCTAGGTGGTGGTAGTGGTAGTGGTACTCAATATGAGTTCTCTGTTGCTCCTAGCTGTGATGTATCTGGAATTAAGTTTTCAGTACCAGTTGCAGTAGGATTTGGAGCTAATAATTATTATGCTTCTAATACTACACACGGTTATACAACTGTTGGTGTAGCAGCAGAAAAACAACTAACACAACAGTTGTCAGTCAAAGCAGGTTTGAATTATTTCAATACTTCAAGTAAGATTAATTCAGATTCTAGCTTCTGGCAGTCTACTGTAGGAGTAGGATACCAATTCTAAAATTGGTAAAAGTTTACCCGCTTCATCGAAAGGTGAAGCGGGTTTTTTATTGATAGCCTTCTTGAGATTCTTTTAATTTCTTTTTAATCAACTCATCAAGAGTTTTAACTCCATTCTTTCTTATTAATTGTTGGAGTTTATTTAATCTGGATATAGCAGGTTCAGTAGGATTTCTCCTCATGTTATGTATATCTACTCTAAAAGAAGACCAAGTATCAGAATACGCTTTCTTCCAATCGTATTCAGGTTTAGCTTGAGATAACCAATTAAGTATAATATCAAAGTCTTTGAATCCACTTCGTAGATTGATATACTTATCTGTTACATCTCCTCTTCCTGATAAAAACTTATTTAAATCATTCCATACTCTAACAGGAATCTCCTCATCATGAAGGCTACGAATGATTCTTAATTTATTAAAATATCTATCGTCCTTCTTGTCTTCTGGAATATTAGGAACGTATATTCTAATTTCTTTTATATATGGTCTTGCTGGTATTGTAGCTTTATTAGAATAGATTCTATCCTCCATCTCATCTTTCACTTTATTGGTCATTCCCGCCCAATAATCTACTGGTTTAATCTCATAACTTTGACTCAACTTACCAGCATCTAATACGAAGTATAAAGCGAAGTTATCCCTATGTGGTGAAGCATATTCACCTAATGGACTTCTGCTGGTAGACAAATAAAAAGACTTACCACTAGAGGATATATCTGAATCATGATAACCAAATGTCAACTTAAATCTATTTTCTTTAATAATATCCAAAGCTAAAATCATATCGGTGAAATGGTACAAGACTCCCAAAGGATTCTTAGATTCCATTAAATTCCAAATCTTTTTAGCGTCACTCTGCATTCATATATTTACCTATTGAAATCCAAAAATAAAGAATAGATAATACTATGCACATCAATCAAGAAATGTTAGAATCATTAAATGAAGATGAACTAGCTTTACTCTGTTATCTTGTAGCCACAGAATGTAATAAAGAAGAAGTAAGTTTTCAATTTCTTAAAAGTTTAAGAAAGAAGTTTTTAATAGATTTAAACAATAATAATGTAATGAAGTTTAAATCAGAAAAACATGGCGTATTTCTTCAACTCACGAACAAATTACGATTGCGAGAATAATCATTTAAGATTTCATCTACCCGATTGGTAATGAGTCTATGTACTACAGACTCCATCCCGACTTCATGTTGCTCTAGGATTGGAATGATTTCATTTCTAATCAGGTTTCTCCTAGAACCTTTAGTAATTTTATTTGTTTCATCTTCCACTACATAATCCATAAGATATCTTCTCTGAGCATACTGTACCAGAGTTCTCTTGGGATTAAGAATAAAAGGATGAATCTTTATATTCTCGCTATCGGAGATAGGAGAGTAGAGTGGTATAGGGGGAATAGATTGCCTACCTCTAATGAAGTTTAAAAAATGGCTTTCAACACAATCGTTCAGATGATGGAAGGATACGATGCAGCACCTATCAAATAATCTATAAATAGATAAACGCTTTTGACGAAGGTCATTCTCAGTATCGGTAGCAGACCCATCAACAGTATAAACATCAAGAGGAAAGTTATTATCTAAACAAAACTTTCTCACACTTGCTTCCATATCATCATTTTGTTTTCTTAATTTATGATTGATATGTACTACCGATACGTTTTTATCTAATAAGATATTTCTGGTCATCAAGTAATGAGTACCAGATATAGAATCTACTCCACCACTACATAACAATTTAATATTGTTATACCCTTCCACTAGCTTTCCAAATAATGAGTTGTTAATATTCATATAGAAATTGAGGAGGCACTCCCTACCAAGAGTGCCTCCTCCCCTATCCCTAACACATGGGGAAATTAGTTGCTATTAACATGAATAGTTCTTCCGAATGGTGCTTCGGTTGAAGCATTGTCGTAGCCTACAAACAATGTGTCGCAGTAAGATGAATCACCCCATCCACCACAAGGACACAAATCAGTAAACATGATGAACATATCTGGAACAATCTCACTATCCTTCATGAAATTCCAATTACATTCAAAGTCTGTACCACCACCACCAATGAATTCGTGTTTAAGAATATCTTCACCACAGTAAGATGTGTATGTTTTATGGTTGTAAACCTTGGTATCGAAAGACCAGAGATTAATTGTCCATGAATTAAACTCATTAGTGATAGCGGAAATCTCAGCAAGGAAGTTTGAAATCATACCATCATTAATAGAACCAGATACATCTACACCAATAGAGATATTAATCTCATTATCAAATGACATACTAGGAAGAATGATGCGTTGAGCTAGTGCTTTACGACTAGGGATTGTAAATGTATAATCAGATTTAATCTTGCTCTTGAGCGATTGTCTAAGCTCATCCTTCCATGATACCTTGGGCTTGGTGATGGACTCCACCATGCGGGAAATCTCTGCTGGAATATTACCAGCACCTTCGCTGGATTGATACGATGATAGCAATGCCTCACGCATCTCAGCTTTAGCTTTAGAGATTTCTTCTTGAGACTTAGGTGTACCATCCTCATTAGTTGACTGGTCAAAGTGCTCGTCAACAATCTGGTCAATTAAATCTTGTAATGAAATTGATTGAGCATTCTTCATCAAGTCATCATAGATTTCTTCTGCACATTTGTTTGTATAATTTGTATCGTATAGTGTGCCTTCGATTCTTTTACCAATACCATTTCTTTCCAAGATGTCGTTGATAGCATAATCAGTTGCTACGTTCCACAACTGATGGTCACGGTTGTCTTTGCGTAAGAAGTGTTCTAATGCACAATGCATTACTTCGTGAGCGAATAACCAAATTAGTTCTTTCTGTTTGAGACTGTTGACAAATTTAGTATTGAAATAAAAGTTCTTGCCATCGACTGATGCAGTCGGCATATCGTTTCGTTCAACGAGTGCCATTCGTGTAGCCATGTTTCCGAAGAATGGCATACGAATAAGCATTTCAATTCTAGCAGAGATGAGTTTGTCAACGGCATCGTTGACTGTACCCTTACCTTCAAACTTGCGGCGTTTAATTGGAGTTGGTTTTGTTGCGTTAGACATAGGGAATATAATTTGTGTTTACTTTAAAGTACCCCGCATGGTTGGTAGACCATGCGGGGTTTAATCTGTTTAGTCGTTATTGTAGTTGAGGTACTTACCGTACTTAGCCATGAATTCGTCGAAGCATGACATTTTGTTGGGGTCGATAGGAAGATTGAATTTAGACAAAGCAATCTTCATTCCCATGATGGTTACTTCTGGTGGACAGTTATCCAACATGAACTTGAGGAAGTTGTTGACATTTGTATCAAACGTCTTGACTTTCTTTTCGTTTCTTTCTTTGAGGTTGTAACAAAGTGATGTCACCAAGGTGTATAGGATGGATGCATCCTTGCCATATTTATACGATTTAACCTTACCATCAAGAACTTCGTCGATGTTTGGTAGCTTGTCAACGAATGCCCGATATGCTAGGAACTTAATAGCCAATCCCTCACCAATCGTTCCCCCAATAAGTGCTTGAAGAACATCAGGTTGTACACGTTCAGCTTCGTTGAGAAGCAACTGAGATACGAATGCCCACGAACGAGGTGTAGCGAATGCGTTGGAGGATGAAGATGGGTTGAAATCAAACAAGTCTTGTTTTGCCCATGCCAGATACCCGACAACTGAAGAATCAATCTTATTCTCGACTGCCCATGTCAGGAACGAATCAAACTCTGGTTTAGCTTCCAGATGAATAAAACGGTTAGCGAGAGGTTTAGGCATTTTGAAACTAACTCCACGGTCAGATTCACGATTACCTGCTGCAATGATATCAACTCCAGAGGGAAGTTCGTATTCACCAATTCTCCGATTTAGAATTAGCTGATATGCTGCTGCTTGCGTAGTTGGCGTTGCTGATGGAAACTCATCCAAGAAGATGATATGGTTTGCCGTTGCAATCTTTGGCAACTCTGCTGGAGGAGACCATTTCATTTCACCATTCTCAGAATCCAAATAAGGTATACCCTTGAGGTCGGTAGGTTCCCAAAGTGCCAACCTGATATCAATAACTGGACGGTTGAGGTCTGCACCCAACTGCCACACGGAATCCGACTTACCCACCCCCGGTGGCCCCCACACCATTACCGGACGACGGGAACGGAGGGTTACTTTAAGTGCTTCTTTGAGAGAAGTGATATTTAGTGCGTTGCTCGTTGCAACTGGTGCTTGTGCTGCTGCTTTACTCATTGTGTTAGTTTTTAGGGTTTGCGTCTCAGCGACCATCGCTTTGACGGTTCTAAGCATGACAGACCATTTTCAGAACGCAACGACTTTTTTCAAAAAAACGTACATCACTTTTATAAACCATTGAAAACGATTGGTTTACCAAGTGAAAAAAGTTTTAAAGACTCAGCATTTTGACCAGTTTTTGATGGGTTTTACCCGTCGATGAAGTCTTCATCCCTCATTTTGACAAAATCTCCAGAAGTGTTTGTGTACCAGATGTTTTTGAATCCAACTTGTCTCAGTATGGATTGACATCCTCTGCAAGGCATTGACATAGAGACTTTTCCGTTTCTATCAATCCTGACGTTAATGAAAGAACAATCGTAACAGTCTTCCTTTCCGTACTTTAGGATAGCTGACATCTCTGAATGTACTCCCACAAACTCTCTGATGTCTTCACCAAGTCTACCGAAGTATTTGAATCTCAGGTTTTTAGGATGTGTTTTCATGGAGTTCACTCCAATCTTCACAATCTTCTGTTTTCTTACAATGAATGTAACATGAAACGTGCGGGAGTCATGACCCTCCATGTTTGGCATCAACGACCTAGCAAGAGAGATGTATTTATCTGAATTTTTGAGTTTCATGTTTTCACCATTATGCAAGAACAAAATGTAAAAGTCAATGCAATAAAAGATTTCCAGTTGGCATGGAAATTTCTATGCCTTACTTGGCACAGCTATTGCTCTTTGTTTTCTTGCTTGACATCCTGTTCTTTTTTGGTACTCGCGTGCGTGCAACTATTATCTATACCGCATTTTCCACATTCTCCTGAACATTCATTTGATTCTTCAATGATTCCAAGGTACAACTCCCAAATACGGTCAGATTCAGAAATAAAACGCATAAAAGTATTTACTCAAAAGATTTTCAAAATTCTGGTTGACCCCAAGAAATGTCATGGTACGGTTCGGGCATGGCTAGTTACATTTTGATAAATGACGACAACGTAATCGACACTCACCCAATCGAAGCACCAGATGATTTATCTGCTTTAGAAAAAGCTATTAACCATTTGGGTTATCGGTTGGAACCAAAGACTGAAACAAATGAAATGAGAGACTTTTATTTGATTGAAAACTCTACAGGAGATGAGGATTCAAACTTCCGTGGATACCTTTATCAAGTTTCTTTAATTGATGCTCTTGACAGATTAGGTTATTCGTTGTATGATTTGGTATAATGGTTTTAGAAAAAATAGATAATCAAATTATAGATTTACTTAAACATTGTAAGTTTATTACTATAAGTAAATCATCTATTGAACCTATTATTAAAAGTAATTTAAAATATATTATTAATGATAATTGTATAAGATTATTATATATTAATATTAATAGTAATAATATTGTACATTCTGCTAATCCTGCAATCATATTTGGAAATAGATTTAATTCTAAGTATTATCCATATATTAAAAAGAAATTTGCAATCAGATATATTAATAGTGCTGCTTTAATAGATAAAAATAAATTATCTATTAATATGGATAATAATATTGAAATGTTATTATCTTTTTATCATGGAAATTATTTAATTATAAGTGATTACAAAGTATATACAATCAATCGAATAAAATACGGATTATGACAAGTAAGACTAAAACACATAATATGTCGAATCAAGAAATTGATTTGATACAAGATAAGATTGCAAGATTATTACATCCTGATATTAAAATGGAAAAGGATGAAAAGTGGCATTTATTTGTTGACACTTGTGGATTTGGTGAATTCATTTATCAAAATGGAAAAACAAATTTTGTTGTTAGAAATAAAAGAAAGTTTGCAAACGCCAGATTGTGTTACGAATTTTGATTGACTCTTGGAGCAAACCAACTACGCTGAACGTATGAAATTAGAAATCGAAAAAGGTGTGATTTGGAATATTGTCAATACTCATGTTTTTGAAGATGATAGATTGACATTTGAACAACTAACAGAAGAAATGGGAATTCAATACAACTTTGATAACCTTTCTTTGGATGCAAATAAAGAAACATTTACATTTGATATTCTGGATGACAAGAAGTTGTATCTAGCTAAAATCAAATATGGAATCTGATATGAAACTACCACTAAATTACAAGTTACCAAAGGATGCTATTGAAATCTTAAAAACAAATAGCTTTTCAGGTGAAGATATTTTAGATGCAGATTTGGAAATCTTTACTGAAGAATTGACTGTTAATCGACGGATTTATTCTTGTGAAGGAATCTATGATTACTTTGATTTAATGGATATTCTTCAAGCAGTAGATTCTACTCTAAAACATTTTAATAATAAATTAAGGGCAAATGTTATGTTCAAGCATGATAAGAATAATTATTATGCTTTTAATGTTGGTGTTGATGAATTAACTGAATACCTTAACGAACACGTTGAATGATTCCGATTAAAGATATTGTGTATAGGATTAAAACTAATCCAAAACCGTGTTCAAGACTTTGTAAAGAAGTTTGTTCTTGTTGTAAGATTGATAGTAATGGTAAATGGACTGGCAGAACATTTGAAGATAAAGATAAAACAATCTTATATGAATTTGAGTATAAAAATTCAGAAGGTAGAAATGTTTATTCAATTTTAACTTCTTCTAATATATATGAATCATAACTTGAATATGGAATTTGATGGCAATCTGAATAACATACCGTATAAATTGTTTAATCTCTTTAGAGATGAATGGGATGAATATCGTCAAAGCCAAAAAGGTAGTTATCATATTAGTTTATGGGTTACATTTATTGAAAGTAAAGATTTGGGTTTAATTTGTATTAAACCTAGTGAATCGCCTTCTCTTGATAAGTATGAAGTTTCAGACGAAAAGAAATGGGCTTTAGCTAAAATAAAATATGGATTATAGTAGATTAATTTCAAAGAATATTGATAGAATCCAAGATTATATCTCTAATATTAGAGATTCAGCAGATGAAAGTTGTTCTGATTGTGATTCTTTAGAAGATTTAGTATCTGAAATCGAATCTTATACTCAAGAAATAATTGAAGAATTAGAACGTAAAGAGTCTAATCTTTATGAGATGGAAGAAAAGTATAATTCATTTAAAGATAATCATATTCTGTTTACATACGGAAACATTAATATTCCTTCAGTATTTCTTGGGGATGTTATGACAAATATTAAAGAATCTGGATTGACTTATAGTGGATATGATGATACAAATGAATCATATCTGTTTCATGTTATTGATGAAAAACTTTGGACAGTATTTAAAATCAAATTTGGTTTATGATTCCTAACGACAACTTTTCTTATACAGAAGAAGAACAAATCTATTATGTTATTTGGCATTTATATTACCAAGAATTTGAAGATAAGTTTTTTAAAGAATATCCTAATGAATTTCATTCACATTCACTATTAAAATGGTCAGATGCAGCAAGTAATGAAATGATTATGAAAAAGACCAGAAAGTGGAATGTTATTATTAAACAATTTGGTCTAAGATATACTTTAAAGAAAATCAAAATTATTGATGAAAAGAAATATGCATTGGCAAAGATTAAATTTTTAGATATGGTTAAATAATGTATAATGATTAATTTTCGACAATTCTTTTTAAATGAATCACCTGACAGAATTATTATTGATTCTGAAGAACTTGTTGTTAAAGCTAATTATACACATCCAAAAGCCTTTGCCTTTGGATTTATTGATACTACAGTATTCTACAAAGGATTTCAGCCATTAATTAATTTAACAGAAGAAGAAGGTAAATTAGTATTACTGAGAGCTAAAACTCATGGAGACCTTAAATGGGATTGGATAACAAAATTAAATAATGGATTCGTTAAATCTGAAGATACTTTCGGGGAAGTAAGAACATACAATTTAGCTAATCCTTTGGATAAGCAAAGATTTGTTAAAACAGATTTTTGGGATGAACCTAATAGTAGAATGATTCTATCACCATGTGGAAGAGTTTGGAATAATATTAAAAACGAAATAAATGGGGAAGAAGTAACAGTAATTTCATTATGGTCGTTTAGAGACGTTGAAAGAAATATCTTAAAGTCAAGTAAAATCGAAACTTCTTTATCCAGAAAGGTAGAATTTACTACAGAACATTTAAACAGATTACTTGAAAAGTGTGGTATTCCTAAGACCAAAGAATCTCTATCAAAAGTATATTTAGAATTCTTAGAACATTCATTGTCTGATGATGCAGAACCTAGATTAAAAGCAACAGATTTTTATGGGAATGTAAAGATAAGTTCTAATAATGACCAAGAAGAAGGAATTGACGATATCATAATAGGTTCACATGGTAATGAGTTGAATCCCAATTTTGGTTCAAGAAAAGAATCAGAGAAAGCAAGTAAATTAAAATATCCTTCTGTAGCTCAAATGAAATCCGAAAGAAATCCATACGGAGAATCGGTAAAATAATCGTTGACAGTTTGAAGATATCTGCCATCATTCTTGGATGATGAAGTTGACTATATTGTTTTGTATGCTTTCAGTTATCGCTGAAGGTAAAGAAACTGGATATGCGTCTTGGTATGGAAAGGAGAATAGAGTCTCCTGTAAAGGTAAAGTATTACAACATACAAAGTATCCTGCATTAGCTCATAGAACACTTAGTATTGGTTCTAAAGTAAAGGTTACTAATCTTAAAAACAATAAAACAATTACTGCTGTAGTTGAAGACCGTGGGCCTTATGCCAAGAAAAGAATTGCAGATTTTAATTATGCTGCTGCAAAAGAACTTGGCATGATTACTGATGGTGTAGTTCCAATCGTATTAGAAAAACTATAATGGAAGACAAATTATATTTGCCTAAAATTTGGCTAACATTTAAAGAATACTACAGAAAAAATTATTGCAGTGAAACAGACTGGACTAAATTTATTTCATCAATTGATATTGGATTAAGTTGTTATCAATGTAGTCATTATTATACGATTACAGATGAAAAGAAATGGATAATAAATAAAATCAAATATGGGTTTTAATAGTCTATGAAAAAAGTAAAAGAAAAAGGACGTACAATAGAATCTTTACAAATTTGGAATACTCATAACGAAGGGTATCGGCAATCATATCGTGAAACAAAAATGTCATGGAGAAAATATGTAGAAAGTCTTGACTTAGGTGTAGTAAACCATGATAATACACACTTTTACGAAGTTGTAGATGAAAAGAAGTGGAGTTTAGCTAAAATAAAATATGGATTTTAATCAAAAAATATACCATACATTTTTAAAAGAATGGATTAATTACAGCTATGGACTCTGATAAGTATTTTGTATTCAAAGATTATAACTATCTTCCATACGAACAACAGAATCGTTTAAATAATATTGTTAATGAATTGTGGCGTAATTATGCTGATTGGCGTAAAACTAATTGGGTAGAATTTAGTAAAAACATTTTGATTGAAATGGGACTTGAATGGAAAACATTTGTTGGATACACTATTGTGGACGAAAAAAAGTGGGCATTAGCTAAAATCAAATATGGATTACTCTAAAATAGTTGCAAAAATTGATTTTGACATATATCGAAAAGCATTGTATAATGAGTTTAATATTAATTACTATACTAACACAAGTGTATTTAAAATGTTTGCAAAACAGTTTGATACTGAACTAGGTTTAACTTTATTAAAAGAAGATAATTTTGAAATTTATTTTAAAATTTTAGATGAAAAGAAATGGGCATTAGCTAAAATCAAATATGGTTTTTAAGAATCATTTAATATATAAAAAATTCTCATTGGAGTTTTTTACCTATCATGCTCCTGAAATTGATTGGCCTGATTTTATTTTATTAAAAGATTTGGGAATCGCTTCCCATTGGAATTATATAACTCTTGAAGTAGATACTAATTATTATAGAATAATAGATGAAAAGAAGTGGGCAATAGCTAAAATCAAGTATGGATTCTAATTTTAATTATATTGATAAAAGATATGAAACAATTCTAACAAATGAGATATGGAATAGATTTGTTAAAAAAGGTAGTGGTGTAACTGATTCAGTAAAAAAACTTACACAATCTTACTTGAATGATTTGGGATTATCTGATAGCCAACAAAACTGGTTTCCTTTCTTTAGATTATATGTTAGTGACGAAAAGAAATGGACTTTATCTAAAATAAAATATGGATTCTTATATTAAAGAATACATTAAAACTCACAGAGCTTTTTTTGATTTGTATAAAAGGTTTATGGAATCGGAACAATTTGTTTCTTTTTGGAGTTGGTCGAATTTTGTTGACACTTCGGATATGGGACTTAGAGTTGTTCCACCTAACTGGTCACACCTAGAAGTAACAGACGAAAAGAAATGGGCAATTAATAAAATCAAATATGGCTACTAGAAGATATGTTGAGCTTCCATTCAATAAAGAATTTAGTAAGTTTCTTTATTTACTAGACGAGGAATCATACAAGAGCGAAGAGTACAGGAAGATTGCAATCCAAGTTGGTTGGATAAGAGCATTTAAAAGGTATATTAAAAATCAGGATATGGGATTCTTTGTTAAAAGTTATTATCGTAGAAGTATTGTAATTACAGATGAAAAGAAGTTTGCCATTGTTAGAATAAAACATGAATTTTAAAACTACAATAAGTAAAAAGGTTTTTCAGTTTTACAAAAATGAATTTTTGGCACTTGCACACAATGTATATGCTAAGGATTATTATTTAAAACGAGATTACTTTTGGGTGTATTTTATTGAATGGAAAGATTTGGGAATAAAAGCAGTTGGCTTGAGCGACGAATATGTTATAGTAGACGAGAAGAAGTGGTTTATTAACAAAATCAAGTATGGATTCTAATAAATTAACTCAAAAAGAAAGTCAGAATATATTTGACACATTTGAATATGAGTGGTTTGATATTATAGATGAATACAGAGTTGCATTAAATGAATCATACGAATTGTGGAAAGAGTTTATTTTAAGTAAAGATTTAGGTGTTATCTGTATTTTAAGTACAGATATTACTTCACAAGACATATACATTATTACAGACGAGAAGAAGTGGTTTATTAACAAAATCAAGTATGGATTCTGATGATGTTTATTACTTGCCAAGAATTTATTTTATACTCCATCATGAATGGTGGTGGGATTATTTCAGTCCTAATCTAACTTCTTGGAAAGATTATATTTTATTAAAAAATTTAGGGCTTGACGTTTTGAACGATAGCTTACATAATTACAGAATAATTGATGAAAAGAAATGGTTGTTGACTAAAATCAAATATGGATTATAAACCCTTTAAATCTGAATTAATATATTTTACTTTCTTTGAAGAGTATCTCACATCTAAATATCTTGGATGGGATAGTTTTATTAAAAATAAAGATTTTGGAATACTTGTTTTTAAAATGGAGTTTGAGACATTTATGAAATCTGAATATATTGTAGTAGATGAGAAGAAATGGTTAGTAGCCAAAATCAAATATGGATTCTAAAAATTTAACTCAAGAAGAAAGTCGAGAACTTCAAACTGAATGGCATAAAACATTAAGGCAATATAAATGTAAGGTTAATCGTGCTGTTGAGGAAGAAGAATTGAGTCAGGTATGGAAAGAATTCATTAACAATAAAAACTTGAGTGATGCCTGTATTTTAACTGAAAAACAAACTCAAGAAATATTTGACACATATCAAAATGAATGGTATAAAACATTAGAGGAATATGAGGATGAAGTTGGTGGTGCTATCGAAGATGATGAATTGGCTGAGTTATGGAAAGAATTCATTAACAATAAAAACTTGGGCGTTATTTGTATTTTAGCTGAAGAAAATTCTAAAG
>JACCEE010766637.1_pt1 | contig 21309 bp, 25 predicted proteins | sample 7449931 | NCBI WGS metagenome assembly JACCEE01 (sample SAMN15323457, study PRJNA562643) | freshwater metagenome | isolation source: river surface water | place: USA:Blue River Watershed | collected 2017-08-19 | reverse complement strand
TCCACGGATTTTTAGGCCCCAATGGCGCCGGTAAAACCACCGCCATGAAAATTATGGCAGGCCTTATCCCGGCCACTTTTGGTGAAGTTCAAATCTTAGGCACAACGCCTAAATTTGCTTCCCCACGCGTTGGTTTTCTCCCTGAGAATCCTCCCTTGTATCAAGGGATGAAAGTCAAAGATTACCTAACTTTTGTGGCCTCTATTAACGGAGTCTCCAAAGAAAATCTATCCAAAGCGATCGAAGAAACGATGAAGAAATGTTCTCTTCACTCTGTCGCTGACCGTTTGATTGGTAATCTCTCTAAAGGCTTTAAGCAAAGAGTGGGGATTGCTCAAGCCCTTATTCATTCACCGGAACTCATTATTTTGGATGAGCCTACTGTGGGGCTTGATCCCGTGGCCATCCAAGATATACGCGATATCATTCTCTCATTAGGAGAAGAGCGTACGATTCTTTTTTCTAGCCATCAGCTTTATGAAGTCGGTCTTCTTTGCAAAGAGATCTCTGTGATCAATAAAGGCGAGATTATTCAAAGTGGGACGATTGGCGAGATTCAAAAACGTCTTCAGGCCAAGCAAGTTCTTAAGGTTGAAGTCGGAGGATGGCAGGAGAGTTTCAAAGAAGAACTTCTTAAGAAGTATCCTTTAGAATTGGTTTCCAATACTCCAGGTAAGGAGGGAGCTCTTCTTCGCTTCATGGCCAAGACTGACGAAGATTTGCGTCAGAAATTAAGTTTGTTTCTTATTGAGAAAGGTTGTCAGCTCTATTCACTTGCTGAAGAAAAAATGGAGCTCGAAGAAATCTTCAATCGTCTCACAAAAGTGGAGGCCTAATGTCTTTTTTAAATGGGCTTTTTCTTCTTACCAAAAAAGAATTGAAGGAAGTGTTTAGCACTCCTCTTATCTATATTCTTACTGGGCTTTTCTCTTTGATTATTGGTTGGCTCTTTTTTAATTATCTTCTTTTGAGCAAAGATTTGACGAAACTCAGTTTGGCTCAAGCGGTCGTGAATCCCATCTTTGGGAATATGCACTTCCTCTTCATCTTCTTAGCCCCCTTGCTAACCATGCGTTCTTTTGCTGAGGAAAAAAAGAACCAAACCCTTGATCTACTTTTGCGCTCCAAACTTAATATGGGCCAAATTATTTTGACCAAGATACTCTCTTCATTTTTGGCTTCTTTTTTCATGGTCGCTTTTACTTTCGTTTTCCCTCTTATTCTTTGGCTTTCTGGTTACAGAGAAATCGGAATCATCTTCACTTCTTATGTGGGCTTAGGCTTAACTCTTCTTTGTTATGTTTCTGTGGGGGTTTTTACTTCTTCATTGACTGATAACCAAATTCTTTCGGCTGTGATGAGTTTTTGCATTATTTTAGGAATCATGCTTTTGGTGATGAGTTCCAACGCCAGTCACAATCCTATGGTGGGAGAAATTCTATCCTATATCAGTGTTCCTTATCACTATGAACCATTCATACGTGGAATGGTGAGAAGTTTTGATCTTGTCTATATTGGTTCTTTTGTTGGCTTTTTTGCCTATCTGACCTCTCTTTCTCTTGAATCAAGGAATTGGTAATGAAAGCTCTCAAAATTATTTTTTATTTCATCAACGCCATCTTATATCTTTTGACGATTGCCTTGTGGGTGATGCTTAGTGAAGAGCTCACTCTGAATCTCTGTGTCACGATTGTGACTCTCTCTCTTTCTGCTCTTCTTCTTTTTAAGGATAGAGCAGTTTATGCCAAATACTACGAGTCCAAATGGTTTAAGGGTTTCACTGCAGCCCTCTTGAGTGGTTTTCTTTTATTTTGTATCTTGGGTGTTTTAAACTATCTTTTTTATAAGCATCCCAAGGTTTTTGATTTTACCCAAGATCGTCTCAACTCCCTGACTCCTCAAAGTGAAACTGTTCTTCAAACTTTAAGAGGAGAGGTGAAAGTTAAGGTTTTCGCTCGTAAAGAAGAATTGCCTGTCTATCAGGGACTTTTGCAGCTTTATCGCAATGTAAAGAGTGATCTTAAAATTGAACTTTATGACGTTGAACTTCATCCTGATTTGGTGAGCGCTTATGGAATTACTAAGCCAGGAACCATGATTGTTGAAATGGCCGGGAAGAGCACGATGGTGACAGAGAGTGAAGAGCTTGCTCTTACTAACGCCATGATTAAAGTTGCCCGCATAAAAGATCCTGTGGTGTTTAATGTTCAAGGTCATGGGGAATTAAGTCCAGACCCAAAAAAACTAGAAGGGATGGGTGATTTCCTAACTCTTGTTCAAAAATCCAATGTGATTATTAAAAATCTTTCTTTAAATGATTTAGGCGCCATTCCTGCCGAAGTCGATATGCTTATGATTTGGGGGCCTCGTCAAGCTTTTCATGACCAAGAGATCGCTTTGATTGATCAGTATCTTAATAAGGGAGGAAAACTTCTCGTCGCCCTTGATCCTGATCTTAATAAAGACGTTTTTAAAAATCTTCGCGACCTTCTTTTAAAGCGTGGAATTGAAATTAAAAATCACTTGATCGTTGATAAGATCAGCCAAGTCAATGGTTCCAATGGGCTTGCTCCTCTAGTGAAGGCCTTTAGTCCTGATCATCCTGTCGTTCAAGGTTTTGAAGGCCCAGTCTTTTTTCCTGTCGCTTCACCTGTGAGTCGTACTGAAGCTGCCATAGCTGAAGGGCGTTCTTTTGAAATTTTGGCTTTTACTTCTCCCTTCCCAGGAAGTTGGGGAGAAACTAATCCTCACGAGTTTTTGAAGGGAGATCTCAATTATAACGAAGGCGTTGATGATAAAGGTCCTGTTGGTGTGATGGGGGCTTATGAGGATAAAAAGACTCAAGAGAAGATTGTCGTTTTAGGAAACTCCACTTTGATTGCCAACCGCTACACAAAGTTTTCTCAAAACCAAGTGTTGGTGACTCGTGCTATTTCTTGGCTTTCTAGCGATGATCTTATTGGACAGTTTAATCTTCCTTTTGGAAAAGATGAGCCGATCTTTGTTGGGTCTGTACAGATGGCTGTGATCTTTTATTTTTCTGTGATCTTTCTTCCTCTCATGCTTTTCGCTTTGGCCTTCTACTTCTTTTGGAGGAGACGTAAACTTTGAAACGTAATCTTTTTCTTTTTTCATTACTTGTGACTATTCTTGGCTTTACTTATTTGTATGAGGAAGTAGGACATATTCAAAAAGATAAAAAAGCTGATGATGCCAGCCGAGTTTTGAATTTCAGTCTCATGGGAAATTTGAAACGCTATGAGACTCCTTTTGTTCAGTTAGAAGCCAAGGGCGGCTATTTCGAAACAAAAAATCCGAGTTATTTAGCTGATGCTGAAAAAGTTGAGGCCCTTTTTAATATCCTTTCTGAGATAAAAGTTAGTCGTCTTTTGACTGAGGAAGAAAAGAAAAGTTTAGATGAAAATAACTTTTTCCCCAACAAAGACCAGTGGTTCAGTTTGGTCATGGAAAAAGGCGAGGTGCGTGTTCTCCTTGGCAAAAAGCTCAGTGTTGATAGAACTTTTTATATTAAAATGAAACGCAGTGATCAGGTCGGAGAGAATTGGGCTTTAGCCTATGACGATTCTCCTGTTGAAGGAGTTTATTCCGAGAGCGAAGAAAAAACGAATGAGGATAAATACCGTCGCTTGGGAAGCCTTCTCACTCTTAAAACAGAGTTTTTCTTCGATGCCCATCCTTTAAAAAAAGCTGGAGCTTTTGATAAAGTATCTATTGAAAATATGCGCAATCGCCCGTTTGCCATTGAACCTCAGAAACAAAGCACCACTCCTTCTGTTTTATCTGGTCTTAGTTTTTCTCCAGAAGCCTATCAGGTTTTTATGGAAGAGTTGACCAAGCTTAAGGCTAAGGAGCTCGATCTTAAGCCTGACTTTAAGAAGCTTAAGGATTCCATTGCTAAAATGACTTTTATCTCTGGTGAAAACAAGACTCTGACTTTAGAACTTTTTAAAACCTATGGTAAGAAAACTGGGTATTTTATCAAAACCAATACTGAAGAAATTGTTTTTGAAATGGATCAAAATGCCCCAAGACTTTTCTTCACTAACGTTCAAAGTTTTTGGAATAAGAGTTTAGCCCCTTGGGAAGCTCGTGAGTTTTCTTTGATTAGTTCTGGGCAGAAATTTGATTTTAAGGTTGATGAAAAAGGGCGTTTTGAAGCTCTACAAAAGATGAAATTGAATGAAGTGACTTTCAAACAACTTTGGGATTTTCTCCCTATGAATGCTGACCGTGTTGAAGAAATTGAAGCCAAAGAAAGCATACCCGAATCGAATTTTATTTTGTCTTTTAAAGAACACCAGCTTAACTTCTACCCTCAAGGGGCAGAGCTTCACGTTATTGAACCTAAGCTTCGTTTGCGCTTTGTTTATATGGTTGGTGAACTTCCAGTGAACTTAAAACTCATGGATTATTTCAGATGAAAAATTTATTCCTCGATTATTTTTATATTTTTTTTAATCCCTTCAAAATTCATGAGCAGTATAGAAATGGTCTGAAGCGGCCTTTGCGTTTCGTTGAAGTCATGGGGATTTCTTGGGTCTTTAAAATCCTTAAGACTTTCTATTTCTTTATTGGTCTTCATTTTATGTTTTGGGTTGTTCAAAATCACAGCAACTCAACGGCCTTGAAAAAAATTTCAGAAGGCAAAGCCTCTCTCTATTGGATTCTTGTCGGTGTGATTTTTTATCCTGTCGTTCTCTGGTTGATGGCCAAATTCTGGGCCGTGCTTCTTCGCTTCTTTTGCCTTCTCTACGACAAAGATGATGCGAGTGAAGGAACGATTCATGAGCGTGTTCACCGTGTTTGTTACAGCGCCCTTTCAAGTCAGGCTTGCCAAGCAGTTCCAGTCATCGGTGAAGTTTTTGTTCCTATCTGTTTTCTCTTTTTCCTTTTTGCTGGGATGAGAAGTGGTCTTCGCTTCACTGTACTTCAGGCCCTTTTAGTGATTGTGGCCCCCATTTTTCTGTTTTTCCTCATGATGACTTTGGGCTTTGCTTACATTCTTCTTTTACTCAATATGGCTTAGGCCAACGCAGGCCACAAAGCCCTTGAAATAAGAAAAAGTTTGAAGATGTTGGCCAGCCTTTGATTGCCAAGCCTCGTCATATCTTAGATAGTTTTGCTCAGGTAATCATTTTTGGTTTTTAGAGGAGGTCAAACGTGATGGCCATTGGTCCAGCATTTTCCCTTGGAAGTATTGAAGTTGTCTGCGGCCCTATGTTTTCAGGTAAATCTGAAGAACTTATTCGTAGGGTTCGTCGTTCTCAAATCGCTAAACTCAAGGTGCAAATTTTCAAGCACGGCATTGATGATCGCTATCATGCGACTCGTGTCGTGAGTCACTCTGCACAGTCTGTTGATGCCATTCCTGTAAAAGAACCTATTGAAATTCTCCAAAAGCTTCTCGATTCCACTCGTGTTGTGGCCATTGATGAAGTTCAGTTTTTTGATAACACCATCATTGATGTCGTAAATAAACTTGCTCGTCGAGGCATACGTGTGATTTGTGCGGGTCTTGATCAAGACTATAAGGGCAAGCCTTTCGGTCCCATGGCCGAGCTTCTGGCCATTGCTGACAATGTAGACAAGATTCACGCTGTTTGTACAGTTTGTGGCGGGCCTGCTTCTAAGACGTACCGCAAGAATCCCAAGAATAGTGATACCGTTCTCGTCGGTGAAACTGATCTCTATGAGGCACGTTGCCGCGGTCATTTCGATTATTTTGATGAAGAAGAGGATGTTTTAGCCTATACTATTTCGCGTCAGGGGAAGCCTCTAAACGAATTGTCGAATTGAGGGATAGAGCCCCTGAAACATTCAGTGAGGGGGCGTTAATGGCAAGCGAGCTCAAGCATAATTACGGTCCACGAGTTCATATCTTAGATGATTTGTACTTGAACTCTATTCTTGCCAGATTTGGTCATCCTGATATTTTTCAGCCCGAGCTTAATCATCTATTGCATGTTCTTTATACCGGACTTCTTACTGAAGTCATCAATGGTATTTTTCCAAGAGAACGCCGCCAAGTAGACACCCGCATGAAGGCCTACACACCCAAAGGTGTTGTCGATCAAGTTTTGGTCAACCCCGAGACTCCTGTGGTTACTGTGGATTTGGCCCGTGCGGGAATCCTTCCTTCTCATTACATCTACGAATTCCTCAACCACCTGATGAATCCTTCTAAGGTGAGACAAGACCATTTTTTTATGAACCGTCGAACGGATGCTAACGGACATGTTGTTGGCGTTGATGTTTCTGGTTCAAAAATTGGTGGAGGACAAGAAGGGGCAGTGGTGGTTTTCCCAGATCCCATGGCCGCAACAGGCGGAAGTATTGCTTACGCCATCAATCACTACAAAGAAAAAGTGAAGGGCAAAGCCTTTCGCTATGTCACGATGCATTTGATTGTGACTCCTGAATACATCAAGCGTATGAGCAAAGATCATCCCGATGTTGAAATCTTTGCCATTCGTTTAGATAGGGCCAATTCTTCAGAGCGCGCCCTCAATTCTCTTCCTGGAACTTATCTTGATGAAGAGAGTGGACTTAATGAAATGCAATACATCGTTCCTGGCGCAGGTGGGATCGGTGAACTCTTAAACAATTCTTACGAGTAGTTTGGGGCCATTATGAAACGTGATATTGAAATTTATGTATCTGAAGAAGAAATTAAAAATCGTGTTCAGCAGTTAGGTGAGCAGATTTCCAAAGACTATGGTGATCAAGAAGTCACGATCATTGCTGTTCTCACTGGCTCTTTTATTTTTTGCGCTGACCTTTTGAGGCACATTACCTGTCCCGTAAAAATTGAATTTATTATGGCTTCCTCAAAAGATGGAAGAAAAAGCACTGGAACTGTTGATATAAAACTTGATCTTAAGAGAGATATCAGCGATCACCATGTGATTTTGATTGAGGATGTTGTTGATACCGGTCTTACAGTGACTCACTTACTCGACATGGTGAAAAAGAAAAATCCTAAGAGCTTAAAGCTTTGTGCTTTCCTTTATAAGCCTGCACAAATGAAACACAAAGTAGATGTGGATTATTTGGGCTTTGAAGTCGAAGACAAATTTTTAGTAGGTTATGGTCTAGATTACAACGGACTTTACCGTGAGCTTCCCTATATCGGAGTTTATGATGAAAAATGAAGTCATTCGCGAAGGCAGTGTTCGCGTTGATCTTTTAGGTGGGACAATCGATCTTGTGCCCATCAATGTGATTCTTCCCCATGTTGTGACTTTGAATTTGGCCACATCTCTTAAAGCAAAAGTTATTTTAAAAAAGCGTGAAGGGGATGAAGTCGAATTTATCTCTTCTGATTACGGAACTCGCGAGGTTTTCAAATCCTCTTCTTTTACTGAAGTCAATCTTCGAAATAATCATTTTGGCAAAATGGCCTTTATGGCCCAAATCCTTTGGCGCTTAGGCGTCACTAAAGGACTTTCTATCGAGCTATCCTCTGGTTCTCCTCCGGGAGCAGGCCTTGGGGGATCTTCGGCAATGGGAGTCACTTTCTATAGTGCGCTCTCAGAATTCTTAGGAAAACCCCTCGATCGCATTCAGGCCATACGTGAAGTAAATGGGGTTGAAGGTCTGATGCTCGATTGTGGTCCTGCTGGCTATCAAGATTATTATCCTGCTCTTTTTGGGGGAGTGCTCGCTTTGATTGCTCATCCAGGGAGTGTTGAGGTTCAGCAGCTATATTCAAAAGAACTCAAAGATTTTCTTGAGTCTCATCTGACCCTTATTTATTCTGGAGAAACACGTTTCTCTGGGATGAATAATTGGGAAGTTTATAAGGCTTTTTTTGATCGTCAGGGTCATGTGCGTGAGGGACTTTCTCATATTGCGGAGCTTGCCAATCAGGCTTACCAAGCGATTCAGAAAAAAGATTTTGCCCTCCTCATTGATCTTATAGGTCAAGAGGGTGCGACTCGTAAGACTCTTTTCCCAAAAATTGTTTCAGAAAGCATGAACACTCTTTTTGAAGGACTTAAAAAGGATCTTCCTCACTTGGGACTTAAGGTTTGTGGAGCAGGGGGAGGCGGATGTTTTCTTCTTTGCCATAAGCCTGAAGATGCGGTTAAGGTTAAGGCCGCTGCTGAAAAGATGGGCATGAGCCCTCTTGATTTCAAGGTGGATGCCCCTCTATGAAAAGAGAAAATATCGCTGGAATGAGTATACGTGGGGGAAGAAGGGATAATTTTTATCTCTGTCTTTTGGAGTATTATCAGGAAAGTGATAGATGGTTTTTAGGCTCTCTTCTTCCTGTTCGTGATGAGGATGAAGGAAATAATGAAGGTGATGACATCATCCGCAACTGGGCGCAAAAATATGAGCTCAATGATGTTGTGGTGGATACTCCCTTATCAGCCCCGGCCTGTGAAAGCTGCGCCCTCGATTGCCCAGGGGCCAAGCGTTGTCCAGAGCTTGCCATTCGTGAAGTGAAACGCAAAATAGATATGCTTTTATTAGACGATCAGCGCCTCACTGAAAAAGATCCTAAGCAGTATGAGCGTGAACGCAATGATGATGATCTGATTGATTTTAGTAAAGACCTCATGGCCAAAGATGCTCATGATCATATCCTCTCTCGATCTTTCAAGCGCCGTCTTCGTAAGGGCTTTCTTCCTTATTGGAACCGTCCTGTCGATTTTTGGGTATGGCTTTATTATTATGATGCCCTTCTTAAAATCTTTAATTTTTCCTACGACTCCTTCGGCTCGACTTCACTTATGCTCATGTCGCGTTTTAATTATTTAAGACGCCATTTCCCAAGTGATCTTCGGTTACATGAGGGGAATACCTATCTGACTTTGCTGGAGCTTTTGAGGGCCAAAGTGATTACCCGGACTCAGCTCACTGACCTCAATGATCTTGAGCGTAGCGCTGATGCTAAAAGAGAGATGATCCAGGGTATTGAGAAAAATCTCAATATCTTTATTTATGACAATGATTTGGATTTATTGATTCAAGACCCTAGGGCTTTCGATTCTTTCTTACTCGCAATGACCGGGCAGCGCTTGCATCTTGGAAAGACCCGGCAGCTTCCCGCCTGGGCCCTTCCTACTGAAACAGGATTCGTTGTCCCTCAGTTTTAGTTTTTTACTTACTTGATTTCAGGTGGACAGTCGATTTTCTTATCGGCAGTGAACTGCTTTTCAAAGTTATTAAAATTCACTTTGATTTCTTCTGTCGCGCAAGCTTTGTACTTATTGCAAAGAACATAGCTGTACATATTGGTGTTATTGTCAAAACTCACGATGCGTACATAAGAAAAGTTCTCCGTGGTGTCGTTGTAACATTGTCCAGGGAGATAGGCATTTTTAATGACTGGGGTAGCACTAGGAGTAGGAGTCGGAGTGGGGTGGGACATGGGGTTCATCTTTTGAAAATCAAAACCTTTTTGTTTTCCAAAATAAATAGCTCCAAGACCCGCAATCAGCATAATGAAAAGTAACTTGTACATGCCTACTCCTTCATATTGATATTTCTAAATCCGAGAATCACAAAAACATAAAATAAGAATTGAATAAAGAGAACAGTCGCAAAAATGGGGCTTTGAAAACTGGTGAGGGAGAAAAGCAAATAACCAATGGCCCCCATCCAACCAAGAGTCTTGACGTAACCGCGCCCGAAGCCTTTTCCAATGTAGAAAAGCCAATAGCAGAGGATATGAAAAAGAAGGACGACAGCAATCATTGTGCATCCTACTTTGACCCCCAATTGATAATAGTGGTCAATGATGTTGAGATCAATTTCTTCAGGAGGCAAACCTTGTTGTTGAATGGCCGTTTCAAACAACTGGCGTATGACTTCACGTCCTCTGATAAGACCCATAATCACATAAGCAGAGATAATCCAATCTCCGGCCAAGCAGAAAAGAATAGTGAGTCTTTTAAATTTTGGTAAACCGATTTTATCAAAAAACTCAATCATAGTTTCCTCTTCTTAGTTTGCGCTCGACATCTTTCTTGGCCTTGTCTTCACGCTTATCATGGAGCTTTTTCCCTTTAGCGAGGGCAATCTCAATTTTAACAAGTGATTTGCTGAAATAGAGTGTCGTCGGAATGAGATTGAGCTGTTGAGTTTTCATCTTGTGCTGAATCTGCTTAATCTCCTCAGAGTTGAGGAGGAGTTTTTTCTTCCGAGAGATTTCGTGATTATTGATGTTTCCGAAATCATAGTGAGGGATGACCAGGTTATAGATCCAGGCTTCTCCTTGATCGATCACCACGTGGGCATCTTGCATTTCAACTTTGCCAAGGCGCAAGACCTTGACCTCTGTTCCCTTAAGAACGATACCTGCTTCGAATTTTTCTTCTAAAAAGTTATCGAAGCTGGCGCGCTTGTTTTTCGCGATAATTTTAATACTCATGAAATTAACCTAGTTTCTTATAGAGTAACTGAACCTCTGCAAGTTGCAAAGTTTCGGCCCTGAGAGTCCCTGAAAGACCACATCCTGAGAGGGCCTCTTCTACTTTTGAGGGATCGTAGTGTTTTTTTAAGATTCCCCCCATCTGCTTTCTTTTTTGAGAGAAAAGCTTTCTTAGAAAAGATTCATAGGCGGCAAATTCTTTAAGGTTCACTTCGGGGTTTGATTTGCGGCTAAAACTTAAAACAGCGGAATCAACACGAGGGGGAGGAAGGAAGGCTCCGGGAGGAACTTTAAGAAGGGGACGGCAGTCAAAATAGTTTTGAGTCAAGGCCATGAGAGAGCTCATTGAGTTTTTTTCGCGACTAAAGACTTTATCGGCCACTTCCTTTTGAAACATGAGAGTCATAAAGGCTATATCTTCAACTTGAAGAAATTTTACTAGTAAAGGAGTGGAGACGTTGTAGGGGAGGTTAGAAACAAGGGACACCTTGCTTCCTAGTTCCTTCTCGTCGATAAAGGCGTCGAGATCAAATTCTAAAGCATCAGCGAAATTGATTTGCTCGCGGCTTAAGCACTCCAAAAGTTTTTCTTCAAAGCGCAGATCTTTTTCTACAACGTAGAATCTTTTTTGAAGGGTGGCGAGGGTCGATGTGAGAGTTGCAGGCCCTGGACCCACTTCAATAATGGCCGTCGCCTCTGCAGGCACATCGGCACAGATTCCCTCAATCACTTTTTTATCTTTAAGATAATGCTGACCTAAATCTTTATCAGCTCTGGGGGCCTTGATCATACACGCTCCTGCACTTTGCTTTTATCGAGGAAGCGTTCCTTCGCATCAAGCTCCAAACACTCCGGAAAGGGAATAGCAACGTCAGCACGACGAAGACCATAGTTGGCGATCATGGCCCCATTGTCGGTACAGAATGAAGGCTTCACAAAAAAGACATTCTTATAATCTTTTTTGAGACGTTCGCGTAAGGCCCCATTGCAGGCCACTCCGCCGCCCATAACGATAGGAAGATTTGTGTGGCCATATTTTTCTTTGGCGATTTTTATTGCGTAACTTAATTTTAAAGAGAGAGCGGCTACAATACATTCTTGGTAAGAGGCGCAGACATCGAAATGATCCTGAGTCGGATGTTCTTTGTCCTGACAAAAGTACTGAGGATTTTCTTCTAAGAAAAGACGGAGTGAGGTTTTCACTCCAGAGAAGCTTAAATCGGCATTGCCTGAAGAGCGAAGGCCAATAGGAAATTTAAAGCGGGTCTTGTCGCCTTTTTTTCCTAATTCATCAATAAGGCGTCCAGCTGGATAACCTAGGCCCATGAGTTTTCCACCCTTGTCGAAGGCTTCACCAGCGGCATCATCAATCGTTGTTCCTAAAACTTCAAACTCAGAAGGGGAGCCCACCAAAAGATAAAGGCTGTGGCCACCGCTGACTAAGAGGCCTAGATAGGGGTAAGTGACTTTTTCTGTGAGGTGCACTGCTTCGAGATGAGCATAGAGATGGTTTACAGGGAAGATGGGTTTGTGGTGAAGAAGGCTCAAAGCCTTGGCTGCGTTGATTCCTGTGAGGAGGGGACCTAGGAGACCTGGATTGGTGGTCACTGCGATGAGATCCACATCTTGGGGTTTGAGACCAGCTTCTTTGAAGGTTTGCTCTAGGAGAGGGGCAATTTTTTCTAAGTGATTGCGTGCAGCAATTTCTGGGACCACTCCGCCCCATTTGCTGAGCATGGTTTCTTGGGAAAAAGCGTTATGCGCTAAGACTTGGGGAAAAGATTCGTAAATCCCTGATTGTCCTTTGAGTAGGCATACAGAAGTGTCGTCACAACTGGTTTCTATACCCAAGACAAGTAGTTCCGTCATGTATTTCCTTTGGAATCTTTAACGCAAAATTGATTTGTACTTTTTTCTAAGTTCACCATAATAAATGGCGTATCTAAAATCAAGGAGGACTTATGTTCACTACCGTACGTTTTGGCCTTGTGGCCCTACTTTTAATCGCTTTTGTTTCAGTCTCTCGTGCGGGAGATTCTAGTAGCGGTTGCGGTCTCGGTTGGCAGGTTTTTTCAAAAAATTCTCTCGTTTCTTCTGCTTTGAGATCTACGACTCACGCCATTTTACCTAACACTTTCTCCATGACCTCAGGAACCTCAGGTTGTGCTCGTCACGATATCGTGATGAACGAGTATAAGGCCATCCACTTTGCTGAAGCTAATTACAGCAATCTCATGATGGATATGGCCCGTGGTCAAGGTGAGTATTTGAATGGTTTCGCTGCTGTGACCAATTATAAGGGTGATATGAATGAATTTGGTTCTTTTGTTCAAGAGAACTTTGCTCATCTCTACCCAACAGCGAACACCTCAGCTTCAGAAATGGTAAGCAATTTCAAAAATCTTTTCTAAGATGTGAGAACCTTACTTCTTTTTGTATTGATTTTATGGGCCGCTTCTTCGGAAGCGGCTTCTTTTTTTAGCAAAGAGCAAGAAGCCTATTGGCTTAAGCTTCTTCACTATAAAAATGGCTTGAGTCGGGCCCAAGGCCCAGCCTTTTTTCTTTCCCCTCTAGGAAAAGAAAATCCTGAGGCTGAGCTTCAGGCGACCATCGGAGCCTTTCATGATCCTCAAAAAAAAGTCGGACAGTTTAACTTAAGTCCGGCCTGTGCCTTTCCAGAGCGCTTTCGTTTTTTAAAAGAAGTTGGTTTGATTAAAGAGGAATTTCCTCAATGCGGGGATTTTGAATACTGGAAAAAGGGGATAGAGGCCAAGAGCCTCACTTTGGTTTTTTCATCTGCTTTTCCCAATGACCCTTCCTCTATGTTTGGCCACACCTTCGTGCGTTTTAACCGCAATCAAAAAGATAAAAATGATCTTTTAGATTATGGGGCCAACTACTCCGCCTATATTGCTGATCCCAACCCCAATCCCTTCGAATACGCCTATAGGGGGATTTTCGGAGGCTATCCTGGTTACTTTGGATTTTCTCCCTATTACATGAAGGTCAATGAGTATATCAATGCCGAAAGTCGTGACCTTTATGAATATGATTTAAACATTCCTCCCGAACGTGTGGATCGTCTGGTCAATCACCTCTGGGAAATCTACGCCACAACTTATTTTGATTATTATTTTTTAGATGAAAACTGCGCTCTTATGCTGGCCCATTTTTTAGAAATTGCCATGCCAGAGTGGGAGTTAAGTCATGTTGGAAGACCCTATTACCTTCCTACTGATCTTATTAAAAAAGTGGCCCAAACTCCTCAGGCCATCGCTCAGCTTCATTACCGGCCTTCGCTTCATAAAAAGTTTAAGGCCAGTTTGGCCATCTTAAATCTCCCTGAAGAAAAAGAACTCGATCAATTAAGAGAGGAAAAACTTTTTCCTCGTGAGGTAAATAACCCTAAGGTCCTTGATACCTTTTTGCTCGTTAAAGAGTATGAGCGCAATAAGGCGAGGGCCGAACTTCAGGGGAAAGACCTTGGGGCTTTTCGCGAGGCCTTGCTCGCTAGATCCAAGGTCAAAGAAAAAAGTCCTGAACTCAAAATTCCTATGGATGAAACAAAGCGACCAGAAACCTCTCACGCCCCAGAGCGCTTAAGTTTCTATGAGGGGGTCAATAAGAGAGGGGGCATAACAGGACTCAGTTTTAAAATTGGCCCGCACAATCAAATGGCCAAGGATGATGGCCTAGTGGATTTTGGGCATTTTGAATTTTTAACTCTGGATACAGAGTACGATCATCAAAAAAAGAAAATGGCCCTCAATCAAATGCAGCTTATACGTATCACTTCACTCTTTGCCCACGAGTCTTTTGATCCTCGCTTGTCCTGGACCGCCGGTGGGGGACTAGAGCGCATTCGAGAAGAGAGCTGTTTTAATTGTCAGCGCCTGCAAAGCGATGGGGGCTTAGGAAAGACTTTCTTTTTTGCGGAGAAGAATTCTGTGAGCTTTTTTTTGGGAAGCTTTTTAGAGCTTTCCACTCACTATGAGAAGGCCTTGAGGGCCGGACCTTGGAGTGAGCTTTTCCTCTTGGGAGAAATCGCTCAACGCTATAAGTATCGCTTGGGCTCAAAAATTAAAACTGATCTTCTTTCTAAATGGAAAACTCACTACGCTTGGGAAAACACTTTTACTCAAACCTATTTTCTAAAAAAGAATTGGGAACTACGCCATGATTTTAAATGGTGGAGTCGTTACGGAAGTTTTTCACAAGAGCAGTTTGAACATAAATTCGAACTGGCCTGGTATTTTTAAGAGGGACTTATGAAAAAAATTCTTTCTATCTTTGTCCTGCTTCTTTGTTCTTCTTGCACCTCACTTTTTTATCAGCCGGACTCTTATTTCTATAGTGATCCTAAAGCGCTTAAGCTGGATTATCAGGAAATTCAAATTCCTTCTTTTGATGGAACTCAGCTCGCTCTTTGGTCATTTAAAGGCGATAAAAAAATAGCTAAGAAATGCCTCATTTTGTTTTTTCATGGTAACGCTCAGAATGTGAGTTCTCACTATTATAACTTAGCCTGGATTGTTCCTCAGGGGCATGACTTTATGATACTTGATTATCGTGGTTATGGAGTTTCCGAGGGAAAACCCAATCCCAAGGCAGTGAGGGGAGATGCCCTGACCTTTCTAGAGTATGGTTATCAGGCGTTTAAAAAAGGCCCCTATCAAAAGCTCGTGGTTTATGGGCAAAGCCTAGGGGGCAATATCCTTTTGGATGCCTTAAAGGAATTTCCTCATCAAGAAGAAGTGAATCTGGCGATATTTGATTCGACTTTTCTTTCTTATCAAGAACTCGCTCAGGACAAACTTAAGAGAGCGATTTTGACTTATCCCTTTAATTGGTTGGCCTATCTTCTTATTTCTGATGAGACCTCTCCTCAGGCTTACGCTCCAAATTTTAAGCGTCCTAGTCTCATTATTCATGGAGAAAAAGACGGCATCATTCCCTTCAAGTTTGGAGAAGAGTTTTATCAAAAGATTGGAGCGGAGAAGAAGTGGTTTTGGAAGATTGAAAATGGCGAGCATATTGATATTTTTGCCCGACACGGTGGAATATACCAGACTAAGTTTTTGGAGTTTCTTAAAGAGCTTTGATTATTTGCCTAAGATCTCTTTGGCCTTAGCTGCTTCGGAACTTTTGGGAAACTGAGTGATGAGTTGTTCGAAAGTTGCCTTGGCTTCTTCTTCTTTTTTATTATCTTTAAGGCTTTTTCCCAGAGTTAAAAGTCCACTTGGAACAAGAGGGGACTTAGGATGTTCAGTATAAAGGCGGCTTAAGTAAACGCCGGCTTCATCATATTTTTTATTCTTAAAACTGATGCCACCTAAAGCATGAAGGACCTTGGCCCTTTTTTCGCCCTTAGTGGTTTTTTCTTCGAAAGCAGAGATGAGATGAGGTTCAGCCTTGGCAAATTTGCCGGCCTTGAAAAGGTTCATCCCTTCTTCGAAATTATCTACTTTTGTTTGCTTTTTTTTTTTTTTAACAGGAGCGGCTGTTTTTTCTGGAACTGAGCCATTGGTGAGCTTTTTTAAAGTCTCTAGGACTTGAGCAAGATAGTCTTTTTGTTCTTTAAATCCTTCCTCAAGGGTGGTGTTCTTTTCTTCAAGGAGGCGAACGCGCTCAGAGAGGTCTTTCATGCTCTCAGCGATTTTGTTTTCATCTTTATGCTTTTGCTCTTCCATTTTACCCATGAGTTGGGACATACGCTCTTCGAGCTCTTGAATCTTTGTTTGGTTCTCAGCGGCCATCTTGGTGCCTTGGCTCATCTGATCATTCATGGTTTCGACGAGTTTTTCCCTTTTAATCTCTTCTGCTGTCTTACAAGAGACGAGTGAAACAAGAGAAACAAGGGCCAGAGAGATCATGAGTAGGGAAGAACGACGCATGAGACATCCTTTGATGTTTAGAGGTTTTCTAACGTGGCTTTTCTGACAGCAACAAATTCTGCTTTTTCAGAAAATTGGCGAGAAAGATCCGCATATTGTTTCGCCTTATTGAAGTACTTGCGCTTGTAGGATGATTTCGCTTTGAGATAGTAGTACTCGGCTTTGCGGAAAAGGTTGGGGGCTTTGATCTGAGCGTTGGCTTTTTTTGCAGCGATAAAGGCTTCAGCGGCCAAACTCATTTCGAGTTTCGGACGTGTGGTCATAAGACCACACGCCGGTAAAAAACAAATCAATAATACTAAAATTAAAGATTTAAACTTCATCATTACTTAGTTGTGATAACGAAGTTTGCTCTTCTGTTCTTGCTCCAAGCACTCTCTTCGTGGCCGAAAGTAAGTGGTCTTTCTTTGCCGTAAGAGATTGTGGTCATGCGCTTAACTTTGATACCAAGACCCATGAGGTAGCTCTTTACAGACTTAGCTCTCTTCTCACCAAGAGCGAGGTTGTACTGAACTGAACCGCGTTCGTCAGCATGACCTTCGATTTGAACTTCGATGGCCTCAGACTTCTTAAGGAATTCTGCGTTGTCTTTCAAAGTGTTCTTCGTTTGCTCAGTAAGTTGAGCTGAGTTGAATTCGAAATATACAGTTTGAAGAGCGCCAGCTTTTCCTGAATCGGAATCGCCGTTGAGCTCAAGAACTGGACCTTGGTTTTGGGCTGTGTTGGCAGAAGCAATAGCTTCATCCTTAACAGCTTCTTTTGGCTTTGGGGCACAACTGACGGTGACAAGAAGAGCCGCTGTGGCAAGTGTAGTTAAAACGATTTTGCTCAATTTCATAAATATCTCCTTAAAAACGAAACATAGGATGGATTGAATAGATCCGAACTGTTTGTGATTATGGCCACTAAGTTATAAATAATAAAGAGAAAATTCTGTCAAAAACCAGTTTTTGTGCGCGTGGCCATTCTTCCTTTTATTCACGAAGGGCGTTACAATGAATTTTCTTAAGCCTAAAAGGAAATTATGACTTATTGGCCACGTGAGGTCCTGATCTTCAAAGAGATTTTTGAAGCGCTCAGACCTAAGAATTTTGATTATTCTCTCGATGAACTTCATTTGGAAAGTTTTGATAGGGTGCAGATTATCGGAGTCGGTAAGGCTTCGCCTTTTATGGTGAGCGAGCTTTATAACAAGCTTAAAGATTTGGGGCATGGCGAGAGACTTAAAAAACCTATGGTCATCACTAAATACGGCCACGGTTTCACTAATGATTTTGTTGAGTGTCTGGAATCGGGGCATCCCCTTTGTGATAAAAATTCCTTTTTGGCCGGGGAGAAACTGAAGCGCAAGGTGATGGAGCTGGAAAACGACGAACTCCTCATTCTTTGTTTGTCAGGTGGGGCTTCGGCCCTAGTGGAAGTTTCTATTCCACTTTTTTCTCCGGAAGAGATTTGCGCGATACACTGCGAGATGCTTCTTAAGGGAGCTGACATTGTTCGCATGAATCAGATGAGTGGAGAGTTTTCCCAGCTTAAAAATGGGGGACTGGCTTCCCTTTCGGGCACCTCTCACATTATGACCTACGCCATCAGCGATGTGCCGGTGGATGATTTCGCGGTTATTGGTTCGGGACCTACGAGCTTTACTGAAACCGCTTATGAAGAGGTCGCCAAGATCGCCACTCAATTTCTTAAGGGCGACCTTTTAGAAAAAGTGTTGGGCTACTTGGAATCGAGAGCGAGAGTCAATTTCCTTTCCATGAAGCGCGACCTCCTCGACGAAAAAGAAATTTCTCATCTGGTGCTTGAGGATTTTCACTCCTTGAGAGAGAAGGTCTTAAAACTTTTTCAGGGAAGAGACAGCCGCACTTACTTTTTTGAAAAGCCTTTCAACTGTTCCCTCGACGAGGGGATAGAAAGACATCTGGCGCGTATGAAGGATCTGGCCGGCAAACATGGCGAGGCCTTCAACCTCTTTTCGGGCGGAGAACTTACCTTTGAGGTGAAGGGAGACGGAAAGGGCGGACGCAATACTGAGTTTCTTCTTCGCATGACCAAGCTCATCTTCGAAGACAACGTGCTCGCCTGGCCAAAAGAAATGCTCGATAGACTTACCATGGCCTCGGTGGGAACTGATGGCACGGATGGGGTCACTTCTGCGGCAGGGGCCTGGATCAACTACGAATTCTATAAGCGCGGTCGCGACATGGGCCTTGATATCGACGACATCTTAGATAACAACGACAGCTACACTTACTTCGACCGCTTGCAATCCCTCATCCACACTGGGCCTACTGAGACCAATGTGATGGATTTGCGCTACATCAGCCTTAGTTAATAAGCGATAGAAATGGATTTGAGTTTTTCAAACTCTTCACTTTTTCCGGAGAGGATTTCTTCGTGCACCTTAATAATCAAAGCTTTGATAAGTTCGCTTTGAGAAAAATCCATATCCTTAAGAAGAAAAGTCATTTCGCCGTAGATGCGCTTTCCGAATTTCAAGGAAAGACGAGAACTGGCCGGAGCATCCTTTAAAAGCTCATGGCCTAAAAGTTTTTTAAGTTCCTTGCGCTTTTCTTTATGCTCAAAATAAAAGTGAAGAAAATAGCGCAGCAAAAAAGAACTCATCGCCGAAGGATTTTCCGCCTCAAGCTTGGCCGCCGAGAGATTTAAAATATCGATGAGATGGCGAGGAAGACGAAGCTCCACGGGCTTTCGATGGGCGGTTAAGGCGTCGCGCACTTGGGGAGAGGATTGGTGGGGGATTGTAACCATCTCGTCACATTCATCGCACACATCGACTAAAATGTTTCTTATAAGTCCGATATCATTTTTCTCATCACCATAGGGAATGTCACGAAGTTTACAAGTGGTCGTAACCATCTTTCGACAGTTTTCACAGATGGACTGACCTTTATCTCCTTCTTTGACGATTCTCATGGGTACTCCCAGGTTAGGGGATAAATTAATTGTACGCCAAATGTCGTCCTGTGTCTAGCTGCTCTTTTTTGGGCAAACCCTCTATTTTTTTACTTTTGAAACTGTGCTAGGATGCCTCACTACCTTAAGTGGGGGTGTTCCGGTTTCGACAGGGAAGACCGCGATTTGGTGGGCGTGTCCAGGTTGATCTCCCGGCCTGGTAAAAAGGAGATCAAAATCTAAATGGCGAATCTTATGATTACGCTATGGCTGCTTAATTCTTAGGAATTAGTAACCATTGAGGACGCTGGCTTCCGATAACAACATGTCAGCAAACAAGCTTGAGCACTTGTAAAAATGTTCACGAGAATCCGCCGGGAGATCTCGTAAAAAAAGCACCGGGCTTTCTTCAGGTTTACTAACTTGGATGGCCCTGCCCTCAGGCGATAAACGAGAGCTACGCACGTAGTCCGCTTCTTCAACGCTTTTCTGGACGCGGGTTCAATTCCCGCCACCTCCACCATCAAACCCCTTGATGGTGGACACCCTTCCTCTCTGAATTCTCCAAGTTCTTTAAATCATTTCAATTAGGTTTCAATAAGATGGATCAAGTGCTTCGTCGTCAACGTTACTGGAAATGTCTCAATATTTCCCTCGTTGGCTTTTGCGTGGCTTTGTTTTGGCTTTTTGTCAATGAATGAGTCGTCAACCATGGACTACGTTACGTAGTTTTTAGTTCATTTTTCAAGGTAACTCTTTGGAAGTAAACGGACTACTTACGTATCCAATTTGAAGAGCATTTTTACTAATTCATAGGAGAAATGCGATGGAAGTTAAAAAGAAAAAAAGAAGAAGTGCTCAAAAGATTATGAGCAAAGAAGCACAAGTTCTTAAATATCTACGTGAGTCTCGAAAGCTTTCAATGACGAAAGCTGCAAAGATTGTAGGGGTAAGTGAAGCAAAGGTTAATCATGCGGAGAACGGAAGAATGGATTTAAATCCTACTTGGATTTTAAAGTTCCTCGATGGTTATGGTTATTCATATGCAGAATTTCAAAAGATGGTTGAGGGGAAACTTGAAATTCCTGAACATAATCTTTCCGAGTGTGTCGAAATTTTAAAACGTCTTGCTCCTGATAAACTCAGGACAGTGAAGACGATCCTTCAAAGCTTCTAGGGAGGATTATATGCATCTTGATAAAAATCTTTCGAAGCTATGCAAGGAAAGACAGTTCACTATAGCAGAGCTTGCTCGTCAAAGCGGAGTGAGTAAATCAACACTTCATGGATGGATGAACGGGGTCAAAGTTCACAACCTTGATCATTTAAGAAGTCTTGCTTCAGTTCTTCAAATTAGCCTATATCGCCTTCTTTTTGACGAGGATGATCCTTTTAGTTATGCTCATAAGAAAGTAAAAGAAGCCGAACTTGAAGGGATAGAGGAAATCTTTCGTGGGGATATTCGGGTTCTCGTTCAACGTATTAAGCGATAAGCAAAGAGGTCATGTGCCTGTAAGGAACTATTACTTGGCCCAAGACCTATTCGCTTAAAGCTGTGCCAACATTTTACAAGTCAGGGGCAAGAAGGTCAAAGTCTTGCTTCTGACTTTTGTTTTTAGCATTGTCATAAATTCAAATTTCAATTTCTTCGCCTCCAAAAAAAACAAGCCTCACTCCAATCGCCCTTCCTCATGTCCGCAGAACTCATGCCAAGGCTTGCGCTTTCTTGTCATTCCTTCTGCCCCAAAGGGACATTTCGGGGGCTTCATTTCGTGAGGCTTCCGTGCCTTATTTTATTCTCTTGCCCTCCGTTTTTGGGCGAAAGGGCCAAGAGAAAAAATGACAGGCCCTCTAAAAACTTGGAGGCTCAAATGCAAAATGAAATTCTTGAATCACTTAAACAAATCGCTCTCAACCGTAGTCAGCCATTCTGCTATTCTTGTTATAAACTTGCTCCCACTGGACGTTGTGAAACATGCGGCTCAGATGATCTTATGTTGATCTCAACATAAGATCATTTATGTAGAGTTCTTTATTATGTGAAGTTGATGCTTCCTCTACAACAAAACAAGAGGAAAGCACCAACAAATACTT
>JACCEE010481002.1_pt1 | contig 21364 bp, 21 predicted proteins | sample 7449931 | NCBI WGS metagenome assembly JACCEE01 (sample SAMN15323457, study PRJNA562643) | freshwater metagenome | isolation source: river surface water | place: USA:Blue River Watershed | collected 2017-08-19 | reverse complement strand
TAAGCGGCGGTTAATCCGAGCGGACGACGGGGTTCGAACCCGCGACCTGAACCTTGGCAAGGTTCCGCGCTACCAGCTGCGCTACGTCCGCATTTTGTGCAGGGGCAAATCTAGCGCAGCAAGGGCTCAACTGCCAAAGCGTGAAAAAGAATGAGAGGAATTTAGGCTCTTATCTGCGTAGCCTTGGGCAGGTGTTGAACTTTGAGGATTGCTTCTGGATGGGTGGTCGCTTGGCGACCAATCTCAAAGAGATAAGTACTGATCCTGCAGTTCTCGATGATGGAAGGTTCTGGGCGGTTGTAGTTTCCTTTGAGGGGGCCATGACCTTTGCAAGGTTTGAAAACGTAATCGAAAGCGCATTCCCGAAAATCGAATGGAACGGATTTTCTAATACATGGAATTCATCCGTCTCTCGGGATGGATACATCGGCTATGTAGAGCGGATTCGCTCATTGATTGAAAGCGGCACGGTGTATCAGGTAAATGCTTGTTATGAAATGGTCAATAACTCTGCCGACACCCAGACTGATTTATCCGGACTTTTCTCCCGACTTTTACAAGGTAACCCAGCGCCGTTCGCTCAGTATTTGAAGGTTCCAAATCTGCAGATTGCGTCAGCTTCTCCTGAAAGATTCCTAAGTCGAACAGGGGAGTCGATTCTTACATCTCCGATCAAGGGAACGATTCGTGGCGAGAACACTGCCTTTGGGGAGAAAGATAAGGCCGAGAATCTGATGATTGTAGATTTGATGAGAAATGATCTGGGAAAAATCTGTGCTGATGGTTCTGTCGAAGTATCAGAGTTATTCCGCACAGAGGTCCATCCCGGATTGACCCACCTTGTTTCAGATGTTCAGGGTACGTTACGAGCTGGCGTTAAGTGGCGTGAAATATTAGATGCGCTTACTCCAGCAGGTTCGGTCAGCGGGGCTCCTAAGAGTTCGGCGTTAAAAATAATCTCGTTGAATGAAGGTTCGCCAAGGGGTGTTTATTGTGGAGCAATCGGCTGGGTTGAAGGAGATCGTGCCGAGCTCGCTGTAGGAATACGAACTTTCTGGAAAGGTGAAGACTCAGTTGTCAGATTTGGAACGGGTGCTGGAATAACTTGGGGGAGTGACCCTGTAAGTGAATGGGATGAGACTCAGCTAAAGGCGGAGAAGTTAATTTCTATTGCAGGCGGTGAGATCAATTGACTTTAGAACTAGACAGATATGGGTTCCCGAAAACAAGTGGAATTTTCGAAACGATTAAGACAATCGACGGTAATCCGATCTCATTGAATCGACATATGAGGAGGGCACTAGATTCTGCTAGAGAACTTGGAATCTCCATGCCAGCCGAGGAGACTTTAAGGAATGAACTTGCCATGAAACTTTTGAGCAGTCGCTTTCCAGTAGGTCGCCTTCGCATCTGCTTTTGGAAGGAGGGTTTCTCAGTGACGCACCACGAATATGAAGAACTGACCGAGCCCGCTCGAGTCAATTTCCGAAGTGAAACTGTCCATGGTTCAGTGCATAAGAAATTTCCTTACGATGAGCGATTTGAAATTCTGGAATCTGCCAAAGATCAGGGTTTCGACGATTCAATTCTCTTTAATCGGAAGAACGAGGTTACAGAGACAGCGGTATCAAATTTGGTTTTGAGAATTTCAGATCAATGGGTAACGCCCCCAATTACTGCGGGCCTTCTGCCCGGAGTTGTTCGTGGAATTGCAATTGAAGAATGTGGAGTGAAGGTTCGCCCCATCCATATCTCAGAGATTGCAGATATGGAATCCGCCTTTTTGCTCTCAAGTCTTCGTTTAGCACAGCCGATTTCGCATATTGGTGAGATGAAGTTGAAAATAGGTGAGCCATCACTCGAGCTTAAGGCGCAAATAATCGCTTCCTCGAAGCCTCTTTCGGTAGGCTAACCCCCATGTCTCAGATCTCAATAACCGTAGATGGTTCAGCGGTAACTATTGATAGCGAGCAACGACCAACCCAGATTTTCGCTGAGAATAAAGAGATTGTCGTCTGCAAGATCAATGGCGTCCTGGTGGATCTGTGGACCGATCTCAAAGATGGCGATGTGGTGGAAGGTATTTCGATTTCATCACCAGAAGGTCTTGCAGTCCTTCGCCACTCAACTGCTCACGTAATGGCTCAAGCAGTACAACAAGTATTCCCAGGAACTCGTCTAGGAATCGGTCCTCCGATTACAGATGGTTTCTACTATGACTTCGATCCCGAGAACGCTTTCAATCCGCAGGATCTGGAAAAGGTTGAAAGCGCGATGCGCAAGATTGTTAAAGAAGGTCAGCGGTTCAAGCGTCGCGTAACTAATGAGGCTGATGCACTCAAAGAGTTGGCTCACGAGCCTTATAAGTGCGAACTCATCGGCATCAAGGGTGGAAGCACCGATGAGACAAGCGTTGAAGTCGGTGGTGCAGAGTTAACGATTTATGACAATTTAGGTCGCGATGGAAAACCTGTCTGGTCTGATCTCTGTAGAGGCCCCCATCTGCCTTCCACAAAGCACGTTCCTGCATTTAAGTTGATGCGCAGCGCAGCTGCATATTGGAGAGGTTCTGAGAAGAATCCAATGCTCCAGAGAATTTACGGAACAGCGTGGCCATCACAAGATGAACTTAACGCTTACCTTGAGCTTCTTGCGGAAGCAGAGAAGCGCGATCATCGTCGTCTCGGTCAAGAGCTCGACCTATTCTCATTTCCGGAAGAGATTGGTTCAGGACTTGCCGTCTTCCATCCCAAGGGTGGAATCATCCGCAGAGCCATGGAAGATTATTCGCGCAAGCGCCATGAAGAAGAAGAGTACGAGTTCGTTTACTCACCTCACTTAACTAAGGCAGCTCTATTCCAGAAGTCTGGACACCTCGATTGGTATTCAGAAGGCATGTATCCGCCAATGATTATGGATGAAGAGCTCCACGCGGATGGCACTATCAAACGCGCAGGACAGCAGTACTACATGAAGCCGATGAACTGCCCATTCCACAATCTTATCTTCCAGTCTCGTCAGCGCTCATACCGTGAACTTCCACTTCGCCTCTTTGAATTCGGAACTGTCTATCGCTATGAAAAATCAGGCGTTCTCCATGGAATCACTCGTGCGCGAGGATTTACTCAAGATGATGCTCACATTTATTGCACAAAGGAGCAGATGCCAGGGGAGTTAGATTCTCTTCTTACCTTCGTTCTCAATCTCCTTCGCGATTATGGGCTTCAAGATTTCTATCTTGAACTTTCAACTCGCAACCCTGAGAAGTCTGTGGGTGAAGACTCTGATTGGAATGAAGCTACAGAGGCTCTTCGAAAAGCAGCACTTGCTCAAGGGTTGGAGCTTGTCCTTGATGAAGGTGGAGCAGCTTTCTACGGACCAAAGATTTCCGTGCAAGCAAAAGATGCTATTGGACGTACATGGCAGATGTCGACTATTCAGGTTGATTTCCAGTTGCCACAACGCTTTGAACTCGAATTCTCTGCAGCGGACGGTAGCCGTCAACGGCCTGTAATGATTCATAGAGCGCTCTTCGGATCTATCGAAAGATTCTTCGGAGTTCTCACCGAGCATTACTCAGGAGCTTTTCCACCATGGCTTGCACCAGTTCAGGTTGTTGCAATTCCGGTAGCAGATACATTTAATGATTATCTCTTTGATGTCGCAAAGAAGCTGAAGGCTGCTGGTATTCGTGTAGAGGTTGATGCCTCTGATGATCGTATGCAGAAGAAGGTTCGCAATGCGCAGATGCAGAAGGTTCCTTATATGTTGATCGCTGGTGAAGAAGATATGAATTCTGGCGCAGTTTCGTTCCGCTACCGCAATGGTGAGCAGAAGAACGGAATCCCAATCGCGCAGGCAATCGAAGAAATTTTGGAAACTATCTCTACTCGCAAGCAGGTTTAACTCATGTCGATTATCGATGGCGCAGGAATGCCAGATGGCTGGCATCGACTTTGGGCACCGCACCGCTTGGAGTACCTACGCGGTGAGAACCGACCATTAGAAGGCAATGAGGTTGAGTGCCCTTTCTGTCGCATCCCCAACCTCAGCGATGAAGAGGGTTTGATTGTCCATCGCGGAAAGAGCGCATTCGTCGTAATGAATCTCTATCCATATAACCCAGGCCATCTCTTGGTTTGCGCATTTAGACATGTTGCAGATTTAACCGACCTGACTGATGAAGAACGTCATGAGATAACAGATCTATCTGCTCATGCGATGTCAGTTCTCCGTAAGGTCTCAAAGGCCGATGGATTTAACTTAGGTATGAATCAAGGAGCGATTTCGGGTGCTGGAGTAGCTGCGCATATACATCAACATATAGTCCCTCGTTGGTCAGGGGATGCGAACTTTATGCCAATCATTGGCAAGACCAAGGTTTTGCCGCAGCTACTTACGACTACAAGAGAAGAGCTAGCTGCCGCTTGGTAATTGGTTGATGTATTCGAGAACGATATCGACCCCAAGGCCAGAAGTGAGATTGATTGGTATCGCCGGGAAGATAATTCCGGCAGCAAATGCACCATCTTCCATCTCCGACATTTGATCAAAATACTCTTCGCGAAATTCACGCACCAACTCTTCATGCTCTGGATCGCAGTGGCGAATCGATTGAGGAGTCGTTGTGTAATCGATAATCATCAAATCTTCTAGGCGAATCAAAGCTGCAGGATTTCCATCTTCACCATGGAGTACCAAATAAGGTGTGACTAGTTGATCAAAGACTCGATTAGCCACCATAACGGCATCTTCAAAGTCGAGCTCTTGGCCATCTAAACCTGTTACGACAACGATGCGCGGGGTTTGATAATCATCAAATGCGCTCCAGGTCGCAATGGTTTCTGGATCGATACCTGCCGATGGATTGATTGAAAAAACTGCGAGGTCGGTCTCGGGTCCAGGTTCCTGTCCGATTTGCCCGCCAAGCGCGGTAGCCACCGCTTGAGGGTTAGCTGATACGTGTCCATAAACGTGGATACGTTTCACAGCGCCGGAATTGGATGTTGGCATGAGGTAAAGCCTACGATGGGACCGATGATTAGTGGCGCACTGAAACCGACTGTTACACGATTAGTTAATCCTGTAGCTCGACTAGCCCTGCGCATAGGTTTAACCCCGAATTCGGTAACCGTTCTTGGTGCAATCGGACTTGTTAGTTCTGCACTCTACTTCTATATCAATGAGCATTTTTTCGTTGGAACCTTGGTGATTACCGTTTTTGCTTTAAGTGATCTCTTCGATGGGGCGATGGCGCGAATTTCTGAACAAGGGTCAAGTTTGTGGGGCGGATTTCTAGATTCCACCATCGATCGCATTACTGATTCTTCTCTCATTATTGCAATTCTTATTCCATTGATTTCAGCAGATGATTCGCTAGCCCTAGTTGGGTTAACGACACTGGTTACAGGTCTTCTCATCCCATATATTCGAGCTAAGGCAGAGAGTTTCAATATTCAATGTTCAGTAGGAATCGCTGAGCGCACCGAGCGTTTGATAATTCTACTAACCGCAATTGGATTACACGGCCTTGGAGTTCCATATGCGCTGGCGATGGGCCTCTGGCTCCTTGCAATCCTTGGAGTAATTACTGTTTTCCAAAGAATAAGAACGGTATTCATAGGTCTCCACTCATCATGAAAGACTCACTTTCAGCTCTTGCTTACTTCGCAGGATGGAGATTAGTTAGAACTCTTCCTGAGGAGATCGCCTACAAGCTCTTCTCTCTTATCGGACGCAGAGCGGTGCGGGCTAATGGGAAAAGCGTTCAAAGACTGCGATCAAATCTATCTCGTGTTAAACCCGAACTTTCAAAGAGTGAACTCGATGACCTTGTTTCTCGTTCTTTCGATTCATATATGCGATATTGGTGTGACACCTTTCGAATTCAAGATTGGTCCGTAGAAAGAATCCAGAGAAGTGTGACTTTGAATAACGGGCATCTTTTAATTGACGCAGTCCAAACTGGAAAGGGCGTGGTGGTTGCCCTTCCACATTCGGGCAACTGGGATCATGCTGGTGCGTACTTCTGCTCAATTGGAATTCCATTGGTAACAGTTGCTGAGCGATTAAAGCCTGAAGCGCTATTTCAGAAATTTCTTGCATACAGAAGTTCGATGGGCTTTGAAGTCCTATCTTTGGATTCACGATCGTTCGTCACCTTACTAAAGCGCGCTCGAGAGAAGCGTTTGATCGCACTCGTTGCCGACCGTGACCTTTCACGTTCAGGAGTAGATGTCGAATTCTTTGGTCATCCTTCTCGAATGCCTGCGGGTCCGGCGCTTCTGGCCATCAAGACAGGGATTCCTCTGGTTGTTGCCCACGTATCGTATAAACCCATTGGAATCCACATCGATTTCACAGAGGTTCAGATACCTGCAAAAGGAAGCGAATCTGAAAAGATATCAGCCACGGTTCAAGCTTGCGCTGATCTCTTTGCTAAGGGAATTGCACGACATCCAGAAGATTGGCATATGCTTCAAAGGATTTGGATTGATGGAAATTTTAAGGAGCGCCACTGATGCATTTAGGTAAATTAAATGCCGATTGGTAAGAAGCGCATCGGAATTGTCTGCCCTTACGGATGGGATACACCCGGGGGGGTCCAGAGCCACGTCGGTGATTTAGCTGAGTATCTGATTGCTCAAGGCCACTACGTCTCAGTTTTAGCACCAGTGATCAACGAAGAGGGAATTCCTGATTACGTAACAAGCGCCGGAAGACCCATTTCTATTCCGTATAACGGTGCAGTTGCAAGAATTTTATTTGGGCCTCTCGCCTTTGCCAGAGTGAAGCAATGGATCGGAAGTGGCAACTTTGATCTTTTGCATCTCCACGAGCCTGCGATTCCTTCAATATCACTTCTTGCATGCTGGGCATCAGAGGGTCCTCTCATTGGAACATTTCATGCCGCATCAACGAAGCAGAAAATTGCCTTTGCAATCACGCCATTTATCGAACCTGTAATTGAGAAGCTCACAGCCAGAATTGCAGTCTCAGAAGCTGCTCGTGAAACTCTAAAAATCCACTTGGACACCGATGCGGTTGTCGTGCCGAATGGAATTTACACAAAGAAATTCTCCGATGCCCATAGCGATCCCCGCTGGAGTGGAAACACAATTGGCTTCATTGGACGTTTTGAAGAGAGTCGAAAAGGACTATCGGTCCTGATAGAAGCACTTCCTACAATTATCGAAAAGATTCCAGATATCCGCGTAATTGTGGCTGGACCGGGAAATCCTGCAACAGTTCTTGAAGAGATAGAGCCACATCTTCGTCAGAGATTTACCTTCCTCGGTCGCATTTCGGAAGAAGATAAAGCGAACTTCATGTCTTCGGTCTCAATCTATGTTGCCCCCAATACAGGAGGTGAATCATTCGGAATTATTCTCGCTGAAGCGTTAGCTGGTGGTGCATCGGTGCTGGCAAGTGATATTCCCGCCTTTGATTCATTGCTCGGTCACGGAAAATATGGATCACTATTCCAATCAGAGAATTCAGAGGATTTAGCGAAGAGAGCAATCGAGTTATTTAACAGCCCCGAACTCCGTCGCACTATTGCAAGGGCTGGACGTGAGTATGCGCAGAGCTTCGACTGGGATGTGGTCGCTGAGAGAATTTATGATGTCTATGAGATGGCTATGGTCGGACATAATGGAGTTACGCTGAGTTCAGATAATCGTGCTTGGAATAAATTATTGGGGAGAAATTCATGAATAAGTTTCTCTTAGCGGGGCTATTAATTGCCACCTTGGCTTGGTATCTCTCATTCCTCGCAACGCGATTAGATCGCTTACATAACCGTGTCGAAACAAGTTGGGCCAATCTCGATGGTCTCCTGCAGCGAAGAGCTGCGATTGCAATTGAAATTGCTCGTTCAGAAATCTCTGACCCAGCATCATCGCTATTGCTCACCTTTGCCGCTCACCAAGCGCGTGAGGCAAGTGTTCGTGATAGGTCGCAGGCTGAAACTGGTCTGACCGGTGCCTTAGGAATTCTGCTTGAAAGTTCGGGGGATATTTCAAGCCCCATCGAATTAGATTTGGTGCGCGAGCTCGATGATTTGACGAGCAAGATTAAGGTTGCAATTGCCATGCATGTTGAGGCAGTAGATAGGACCCAAATGGTTCGCAAGAAGTTTCTCATTCGCTTATTCCGTTTAGCGGGCCATGCTCCAGCTCCAGTCATTTATGAATTTGAAGGCGATGTTCTTTAAGCGCGCAGCGAAGATTGTTGCTCTTGCAACTCTTCTTATCGGTGCAATCGCTCTCATCCGGCCGGATACTTTTACTTCGGTAAAAATTCCATTTGTAAAGAGTGAACCTACGAATTCCCTAAGTGGGCTACCTGGTGGAGATGGTCCGATTCTTGTTGTGAAGATAGATGACACTCGGTCAGCACATCCTCAGATAGGAATTGAAGAAGCCGATATCGTCTATATCGAACAAGTTGAAGGTGGTTTAACTCGTCTCGCCGCGGTCTTCTCATCAAAGATCCCTCAACGTATAGGGCCAGTTCGCTCTGCTCGTATCTCTGACATTGAGTTACTTGCGCAGTTTGGTCGAGTTGGATTTGCCTACAGTGGAGCGCAGAGCAAGTTAAGGCCGGTTCTTGCTGCAGCGAATCTTGAGAATGCAAGTGCGGAGCGAAATCCTGCAACCATTTACACAACGGACCCATCGAGAGTTCAGCCCTACGCCATGGTTTTGAGAGCAGATCTTTTACTCGATTCACTGAAAGCAAAAGGTGTCAAGCTAGAAGAATCTAAATCAGTTGGCTGGAAATTTGGAGATGCACCTGAAGGGGGAGAAGTAGTTTCGGATATTCACCTCTCATGGCCGGCAAGTTCCTACGATGCACATTGGTCGGAAGATGAAGGTCGATGGCTTCTTGATCATGTTGGTGTGCCTAATCTTGCGGATTCAGGAGTTCGTCTTGGAGCATCAACGCTAGTGATTCAAATGGTGAAAATTACAGACTCCATTTATAGGGATAAAGTCGGTGGAGTTACACCTTTCTCAGCAACCGTTGGAAGCGGTGAGGGATATATCGCCCGCGATGGAAAAGTCTTTAAGGCTCTCTGGAGCCGGCCAAGCGAAGAGAGTGGAACGAAGTGGACCACTATTGATGGTGAAGAAATCTCCTTTAAGAAAGGTCAGATTTGGGTAGCCCTTATGGATAAGGAGCCAATTTTCAAGAGGAAATCTGTGGATGCGACAAAGTCAGGTTCAAAGTAGACTTCACACCCCACGGATTTAGGAGCAATTGATATGTCTGAAGCAACCGGTACTGCACGCGTTAAGCGCGGAATGGCGGAGATGCTCAAGGGTGGCGTCATCATGGATGTCGTCAATGTTGAACAGGCGAAGATTGCGGAAGATGCTGGTGCATGTGCAGTAATGGCGCTGGAGCGAGTCCCCGCCGATATTCGTGCACAAGGTGGAGTTGCTCGCATGTCTGATCCAGACATGATCCAAAAGATTCAGGCAGCTGTCTCGATTCCCGTTATGGCAAAGGTTCGCATCGGACACTTTGTAGAGGCACAAATTATTGAGAGCCTCGGTGTTGATTACATCGATGAGTCAGAAGTTCTTACTCCAGCTGATTACACAAACCATATTGATAAGTGGAACTTCAAGGTACCTTTTGTCTGCGGTGCTACAAATCTCGGAGAAGCACTTCGTCGAATCAATGAAGGTGCTGCAATGATTCGCTCTAAGGGCGAAGCTGGTACTGGAGATGTTTCAAATGCGATGACACATATGCGCACAATAGGTGGAGAAATTCGCCGCCTAACATCTTTGCGCGAAGACGAACTTTATGTTGCAGCTAAGGAACTCCAAGCGCCTTATGCACTTGTAAAGGAAGTTGCCGAGACAGGCAAGCTTCCCGTTGTTCTCTTTACAGCAGGCGGAATCGCAACTCCAGCTGATGCTGCTCTCATGATGCAGATGGGAGCTGATGGCGTCTTCATTGGTTCCGGAATCTTTAAATCAGGAAATCCGGCTCATCGCGCTGCTGCCTGTGTTAAGGCAACAACATTCTTCGAAGATCCCAAGGTTCTTGCAGATGCTTCGCGTGGCTTAGGTGAAGCAATGGTTGGAATCAATGTTGCAGATATTCCAGTTCCGCATCGTCTTGCTGAGCGCGGCTGGTAAGCCCCACTTTCATAATGAAAGTTGGAGTCTTAGCTCTACAAGGTGATTTCCGCGAACATATAACTGCGGCGCAAAATTGTGGTCACACAGCGGTAGCTATTCGACGAGAGTCAGAATTGGCCGGAATCGATTGCCTTATTCTCCCAGGCGGCGAATCAACAACGATCATCCATCTTGCTCAAACTTTTGGACTTTATGAACCGTTGAAGAAGAGAATTTCAGAGGGACTGCCTGTCTACGGTTCCTGTGCGGGAATGATCCTCTTGGCTGAGAAAGTTATTGATGGAACTCCTAATCAAAAAACTTTTGGTGGTCTTGAAATAACAGTTCGACGCAATGCTTTTGGCCGCCAAGTTGAATCCTTTGAAAGTGAACTGGAATTTCTGGGGGAGAGAATCAACGCAGTATTTATTCGAGCCCCTTGGGTTGAAGATCATTCCAAGAACGTTGAGGTTCTAGCAACTGCGGCAGGTCACCCAGTGGCGGTTCGCCAAGGCAAGGTTCTGGCAACGAGTTTTCACCCTGAATTAACTGATGAATTAAGCGTTCATCGCTACTTTTTTGAAGAGATCTGTAAAGCGAGATAAAGTTGGGCCATTAGGGAGAGCTAGCTCCCCTCGAAGTGATTGAGGTGTTTTCATGTCAGGCCATTCCAAATGGGCAACGACAAAACATAAGAAGGCCGTTATTGACGGTCGTCGTGCAAAGAACTTTGCCAAGTTAATCAAGGCAATTGAAGTTGCAGCGCGAAATGGTGGTCCAGAGGTCGATGGAAACCCAACTCTCTTTGATGCGATCGCTAAAGCGAAGAAAAATTCAATGCCCGCTGACAATATCGAGCGCGCAGTTAAGCGTGGCGCCGGTCTTGAATCTGGTGGTGCAGATTGGCAGACCATTATGTACGAGGGATATGGTCCAAATGGCGTCGCAATCATGATCGAATGTCTCTCAGATAATCGCAACCGTGCTGCTTCTGAGGTTCGCGTTGCGGTTACTCGCAATGGTGGATCAATGGCTGACCCTGGATCAGTTTCTTATCTCTTTAATCGCAAGGGCGTAATCATCGTAAATAAAGCAATTGGAGCTACTGAGGATTCAATCTTGGAAGCAGCTCTCGATGCTGGTGTTGAAGAAGTTAACGATCTCGGTGAATCTTTCGAGGTTGTCTGTGAAGCAAGTGATCTCGTCGCTGCTCGTACTGCTTTGCAGAGCGCAGGTATTGATTACGAATCCGCTGACTCTTCATTCCTGCCGTCTATGCAGATTCCTCTCGATGCAGAGGGTGCGCAGAAAGTATTTGAACTCATCGATGCAATTGAAGAGCTAGATGATGTACAGAATGTGTACTCAAATTTCGAAGTATCAGATGAGGTTATGGCGAGCCTTTCATAGGCATTAGGGCCTTGAACGCCTAGGCTTGGAAATTATGAGCCATCCACATGTTCGAGTCCTGGGAGTTGACCCGGGGCTGACTCGCTGTGGAATTGGTGTAGTTGAGGGGTCGGTCGGTAAACCTCTTTCACTTGTTGGGGTCGGGGTCATCCTTACACCGGTCGATGCGCCTCTTGAAAATCGACTTCTTCAACTTGAAGCAGAGTTAGAAGAGTGGATTGCACTTCATAAGCCAGATGTCATTGCAGTCGAGCGTGTCTTCTCTCAACACAATGTTCGAACCGTTATGGGTACAGGTCAAGCAGCTGGTATCGCTCTCCTGGTTGCTGCTCGTCGAAATATCTCTGTCGTCATGCATACGCCATCTGAAGTTAAGGCAGCGGTGACCGGCTCAGGTCGCGCAAACAAGGCACAGGTTGCTGAAATGGTGAAGCGGTTGCTTAATTTGGAAACGATTCCTAAGCCTGTAGATAGTACCGATGCACTGGCTTTAGCGATTTGTAATATTTGGCGAGGTTCGGGAAACTCAAAAATTGAAGAGGCACTGAAGAACGAGAAGAGTCGTTTAGTGAAATTGGTAAAGAAGTGATTTCACTCGTAACGGGAATCGTTCGTTCAATCTCAACAGATAAGGCTGTCATTGAAGTTGGGGGCGTCGGGTTATCGCTTTCGATTACCAACCAAACTAGTTCACAATTGCACCTTGGAGCCAGTGCGCAGCTTTTCACATCTCTCGTTGTCCGCGAAGATTCACTAACTCTCTTTGGATTCTTAGATGACCAAAGCAGAAATACATTTGAGCTTCTTCAAACAGTTTCTGGCATTGGTCCCAAAGTAGCCTTGGCTGTTATGGGATCGCATTCTTCAGAATCCCTCGCTAGAGCAGTTGCTCAAGAAGATATTAAAGCGATCGAGAAGGTTCCTGGAATCGGGCGGAAAGGTGCTCAACGCCTCATCCTCGAACTCAAGGGAAAGCTCACCGATTTTGCTTCAGTTGGTACCTCTCATGTACATCAACCAGTGTGGCGAGAGCAGTTAATGTCAGCGCTTATTTCACTTGGCTACTCTTCAAAGGAATCAGATAGCGCAATTAACGAAGTCCTTGCCGAATACAGTGAACAAGGGGTGGATCCATCATCACTAGAACTTTCTGAACTATTGAAGAGAGTTCTCCAATCAGGACGTAGAAGTTAAATGAGCGATGATCGTTTAGTCTCAAGTGAAACATCTGGAGATGAGTCTTCGATAGAACATGCTCTGCGCCCTAAGACGCTTAACGATTTCATCGGTCAACATCGCGTAAGAGAGCAAATCGACGTTCTGCTTTCGGCGGCTAGAAAGAGAGGCTCTGCAGCCGATCACATCTTGCTCAGTGGACCGCCGGGGTTAGGTAAGACAACTCTTGCAATGATTCTGGCTTCAGAGATGCAAACGCCAATACGTATCACCAGCGGTCCGGCAATTACGCACGCTGGTGACCTTGCAGCAATTCTCTCTTCACTCGTTGAGGGCGAAATTCTCTTTCTCGATGAGATTCATCGCCTGCCAAGACCTGCAGAAGAACTTCTCTATTTAGCGATGGAAGATTTCAGAGTCGATATCGTCGTAGGCAAAGGGCCAGGAGCAACCGCAATTCCACTTCAGCTCCCGCACTTCACATTGGTCGGTGCCACAACACGGGCTGGACTTCTGCCATCTCCTCTTAGGGACCGCTTTGGTTTCACTGCGCATTTGGATTTCTACGAATCTTCTGAACTTGAAGAAGTAATCTCGAGAAGCGCGGCTCTTCTTACTCTGGATATCGATAAGAGAGCTATTGCCGAAATAGCAGGACGTTCACGTGGCACCCCACGTATCGCTAATCGATTACTTCGAAGAGTTCGCGACTACGCCCAAGTCAGAGGTGACAATAAGTTGACTCATGATGATGCCCTCAAAGCCTTACTTATGTATGAAGTAGATGAGAAGGGTCTTGATCGTCTCGATAGATCAGTTCTCTTAGCTCTGATCGAGCGATTTAATGGGGGACCAGTAGGGTTATCGACATTAGCGATTGCTGTGGGCGAGGAGACCGAGACAGTTGAATCAGTTGCGGAGCCATTTCTGGTCCGCAATGGTTTTATGGCGAGAACCCCACGGGGCAGAGTCGCTACAGCTCTTGGATGGGAACATGTGGGACGAACACCACCTGCGGGGATTCCAACCATTTTCGACACACCAGCGCCTGACGCCTAGACTCTGCTCCTATGTCCACACCTACTAAACCAGTGAAGACCTCGAGTCGCCCAGCACGTGCACTTCTCCTTCTAGCGATTATTTTCGTCGGATTGATTGGAACTGCACTTATCCAAGGAGCGACCTCGGTTCGACTCGGTCTTGACCTTCGCGGCGGAACAAGCGTCACGCTCCAACCACGCGCATCTAATGACTCAGACAAGATCACTTCCGAAGCGATCGACCAGGCCGTTGCGATTATTCGTCAACGTGTTAACTCACTTGGAGTCGCAGAGTCTGAAGTAACAGCGCAAGGAAGCGGAACAAATCGTCAGATTGTTATCTCCGTACCTGGAGATTCAGGTCGCCGTGTTATTGACCTCGTTGGACAAACAGCAGAACTTCGATTTAGACAAGTGCTTGCTGAATCAGCTGGCCTTGGTGGCAGTGGAACAGATACTGCTACTCCAGTTGCCGGCGTAAGTCCTGCAATCAATGCGCAATTTGCTGCACTTGATTGCACAAATCCAGCAAGTTTGCAGGGAACAGGCGCTGATGCTCCAAGCGACACAATCGTTGCCTGTTCTCGTGAAGGTGGAAGTAAGTACATTCTCGCACCTGCAGAAGTTCTAGGACAACAAGTTTCGAAGGCATCTTCTGGAATTGATCAGCAAGGTGCAAGTGCCTGGTTCGTGTCCCTTACATTCGATGGGGAAGGCACTAAAGCATTTGGCGCCCTCACTTCACGCGTTACTTCACTTCCATCACCACAGAATCAAGTAGCAATTGTTCTCGATGGGCTCGTTGTTTCTGCACCAGTAATCAATGAAGCAATTCCATCAGGAAATGCTCAGATCACAGGTTCATTTACTCAGACAGAAGCTGCAGATCTTGCAAACGTACTTAAGTACGGTGCGCTTCCACTCGCATTTGATCGTGGAGAAATTCAGCAAGTCTCACCAACTCTTGGCTCCGATCAACTCAATGCAGGTTTACTTGCAGGAATTCTTGGTCTTGGACTCGTGATTATCTTCTCGATGATTTACTACAAGGCGTTGGGAGTCGTCAGCGTTAGCTCATTGATTGTCGCTTCATTACTGACTTACCTTCTCTTCTTGGTCCTCGGTGAAACTATTGGATTCACTTTGACCTTGGCTGGTATTGCCGGTGCCATTGTTGCAATCGGCGTTACTGCAGACTCGTTTATCGTCTACTTCGAACGTGTCCGCGATGAAGCTCGCGAGGGAAGATCCCTTCGTACAGCAGTTGAAACTGGATGGGCGAGAGCGCGTCACACAATTATCGTGGCGGATATGATCTCGCTTCTTGCCGCTGTTCTTCTCTACTTCTTCGCAGTTGGCAACGTTCGAGGCTTCGCATTCACATTGGGTCTCACGACAATCGTCGACTTAATAGTCGTATTCATGTTCACAAAGCCGCTTCTCACCGTTATCGCACGTTGGAAATTCTTCTCATCGGGACACCCGCTCTCAGGGTTCTCAGATAAGAGCGTTGGTTTGAAGCAGGTTCAACAGACAACTGTGGAGGCATAAGACAATGGCTAAATTCTCCGGTCTCGGCGGTCGCCTGTATTCAGGTGAGACATCTTTCAACATCGTTGAAAATCGCAAGCGTTGGTACTCAATCTCGGCAATATTCCTTCTCATCTCATTGGGCGCTCTCATCGTTCAGGGTCTGCACCTTGGTCTTGAGTTCAAAGGTGGAGCTTCATTTACCCTCAATAAGCCAAATGTTTCTATCGAGCAGGCACGCGCCTCAGTTGAGAACATTGAGATTCCCGGCGAAATCATCGTTCAGAAGATAGGTGACTCAAAGGTTCGCATTCAGACTGGAGCTCTTACATCAGCTGAGTCAACGGCGATTGAAACTGCGCTTACAACAACTTTTGGTGTAACTGCAGAATCAATTGATACACAACTTGTTGGTCCTTCTTGGGGTAAGGAAATTACCAAGAAAGCTCTCTACGGTCTCGTAGCGTTCTTATTGGCTGTAATGCTCTTCCTTACGATGACATTTGAGCCAAAGATGGCGATTGCTGCAATCGTTGCCGTGGTTCACGACGTATTCATCACCGTTGGAATTTATGCACTTGTTGGTTTCGATGTAACGCCCGCAACGATTATCGGATTCCTTACAATTCTTGGTTACTCGCTCTACGACACTGTTGTGGTCTTCGACAAGGTGCGCGAAAACACGAAGTCTGTGGCTGCGACAAGTAAGCAGACATATTCTCAAGCTGCTAACCATGCTGTTAATCAAACAATCGTTCGATCTGCTAATACTTCGATCATTGCACTACTTCCAGTTGGTTCGATCCTATTCGTTGGTGCTGGACTGCTGGGCGCTGGAACTCTTAAGGATCTTTCACTTGCGCTCTTTATCGGCCTAGCAGTCGGTACTTACTCTTCAATCTTTATCGCACCACCATTCCTTGCACAGCTTCGCGAGAAAGAGCCAGCAATGCAGGCTCTTGCAAAGCGTGTTGCGGCACGTGGGGGAGCAGCTCCTGTTGCAGAAGTTAAGGCAGTTCGACCAAGTACTGGAAGCGGTCCACGTAACCAACCAAAGCGCAAGGGTCGCAAATAACCTAAAGCTTTATGGATACCGAAACCTTAATTGCGCCACTTGTTGTCGCACTTAAGGAACATCACCCAGATTCAGATGAGGCTGAGGTTCGTCGTGCCTTCGATATTGCACTCAAGGCCCACGACGGTCAATTCCGTAAATCAGGTGAGGATTACATAACACACCCTGTCGCTGTTTCGTTGATTCTCGCAGAACTTGGGCTCAATGAGACCACGATTATCGCCTCGCTCTTGCATGACACCGTTGAAGATACCCCGTACTCACTCGATCAACTTCGGAGTGATTTTGGTGATGAGATTTCGAATCTTGTCGACGGTGTAACAAAGCTAGATAAGTTGACTTACGGACCAACTGCTGAGGCAGAAACTGTTCGCAAGATGGTCATTGCGATGTCTCGCGACATCAGAGTTCTGGTTATCAAACTCGCCGATAGATTGCACAATGCCCGAACTTGGGGATTTGTATCCAGTGAGAGCGCGCAGAGAAAAGCACGAGAGACGCTCGATATCTACGCACCACTTGCACATCGTCTAGGTATGAATGCGATTAAATGGGAGCTGGAAGATCTCTCTTTTGCGGTACTCGAACCGAAGAAATTTGAGGAAATCTCGCGATTGGTCGCAGAACGTTCACCCTCACGAGATGCCTTAACTGCAGAGGTAATCTCAACAGTTGAATCTGATTTAGCAGCAGATTCCATTGAAGCAAGCGTCACCGGTCGAAAGAAACATTTCTTCAGTGTTTATCAGAAGATGGTCGTAAGAGGTCGTGAGTTCAACGATATCTATGATCTTGTTGGCATTCGAGTCTTGGTCAATGATGTTAAGGATTGCTACGCAGTTCTGGGTTCCATCCATGCGCGTTGGAGTCCGGTCCCGGGTAGATTTAAAGATTACATCGCAATGCCAAAGTTCAATCTCTATCAATCGCTACACACAACTGTTATTGGACCGACTGGTAAGGCAATAGAAATTCAGATCAGAACCTATGAGATGCATTCGCGAGCCGAGTTCGGTATTGCCGCACACTGGAAGTACAAGCAAGGGGGAGATCCGGAAAGTAACTCTCCTGAAATGATGTGGCTTCGTCAACTTCACGAGTGGCAAAAGGAGACAGAAGACCCTTCTGAATTCCTTGAGGCGCTCCGTTTTGATCTCGGGAGCCCGGAAGTATTTGTCTTTACTCCAAAGGGCTCCGTTGTCGCACTGCCGGGTGGATCCACACCAGTTGACTTCGCATTCTCTGTTCACACCGATGTTGGTTTGAGATGCGCCGGAGCAAAGGTAAATGGTCGATTAGTGCCTCTTGAATCAAAACTTAACAATGGTGATGTCATCGAGATTGTTACAAATAAAGGCGAGCATGCTGGACCTAGTCGCGATTGGCTCAACTTTGTTAAGAGTCCACGTGCGCGCTCAAAAATTAAGGCTTGGTTTAGTAAGGAACGCCGAGAAGAAGCTATCGATGCGGGCCGGGAATCAATAGCGCGACAGATGCGCAAAGCTGGATTACCACTGCAGAAGATCTTTGCTGGACATGCACTACTGGAATTGGCACACGATATGCATTACGCAGATATCGATGCACTATACAACGCTGTAGGCGATGGCCACGTTTCAGCCTCATCAATTATTGAAAAACTCGTTGCGAGTATTGGATCTGAGGATTCGCACCCACAGCCCACCATCGAGAATATTCCTACCGGCGTACAAACAACTCGCAGGACATCAAGTGCTATTGAAGTTGAGGGCGTTGATGATGTACTTGCAAAGTTGGCGCGCTGCTGTACTCCGGTTCCTGGGGATCCAATTATGGGATTTATTACGAAGGGTTCAGGTATCTCCGTGCACCGCGAAGATTGCATCAACGCGGGGGATTTAAGGGAACACCAGGCAGAGCGCGTTGTTCGAGTTAAATGGTTGGCGGGAGCTGCGAGTATCTTCCTTGTAAATATTCAAGTGGAAGCTCTTGATAGAGCTCGGCTCTTAGCCGACGTTACTAGAACGTTGTCCGAACAGCACGTCAATATTTTGAGCGCTGCGGTAAATACTTCAAAAGACCGAGTAGCGATCTCGAAATTTACCTTTGAAATGGCCGATGCAAAGCACCTTGACTCGGTGCTAGCCGCGGTGCGAAATATCGAAGGCGTCTACGACGTCTATAGAACTTAGTTAATTAAGTCCTAGTTGAATTCAGCGAGGTGTTTCTTAGCTTCATCCAGCCAGACAGTACGAGCTTCTGCTGATTCGAGAGCTTCTTTAGCCTTCTTATCATTTCCAGCAGCAGTTGCCTTTGCAGCAGCCTTCTTGTAATTCTCAATTGATTCCTGTAGTTGAGTTACGACTTCAGCTGCTCGGGCCTTAGCTGTTGGATCAGTCTTACGCCAGATCTCAGCCTCAGCAGATTTAATCTCCTCTTCAACCTTAGCGATACGTGCATCAAAGGCAGCGCGCTTATCGCGATGAGTAATGCCGATCTTCTCCCATGAACGCATAAGTTCGCGGAACGAATTCTTTGCAGCCTTTACATCGGTAAATGGAATAAGCGCCTCGATCTGAACGATGAGCTCTTCACGCTTAGCAAGGTTTGCAGCCATGGAAATTTCACGCTTTTCTAGATCTGCATTCTTTGCAGCAAAGAATTGATCTTGAGCTGCTTTAAATCGCGCCCAGTTCTTAGCATCGTCGCTATTTTTGCCGCGTCCTGCAGCCTTCCATGAATCCATCAATACCTTGAAGCGACGAGCAGTGGCGACCCAATCAGTAGATGTCGCGAGTTTCTCTGCCTCTTCAATGATTGCCTTCTTAGCTGCAGTTACCGTCGCTGAAGATGCCTCTAGTTGGGCAAAGTGGGTACGGCGACGCTTATCAAATTTATTTCGTGAAGCTGAGAAGCGCTTCCAGAAATCGCCATCAGTCTTCTTATCCAGGCGAGGAGCAGCTTTCCACTCTTCGAGGAGTGTCTTAAGACGATCGCCAGTAGCCTTCCAACTTTCAGAGAGGGCAAGTGACTCTGCCTCAGCAACAATTTTCTCTTTCTCAATGATGATTTGTTCACGACGTGCAGCTTTTGCGGCACCCTCGGCAGCCTTCTTCGCTTCATATGCTTCGCGATGGCCTTCAATGAGAGGTTCGATCTGTTCGACTGATTGAGCAAGGGCGGCGAGATCTCCGACACCATTGAGCTCACGTACCTGCTGACGTAACTTCTTTACCGCTTCATATGCATCCTGAGGAACCATTGCGCCACTTGTAATGCGGGCTGCAGTGAGTGCTACTTCTGATGCAAGCGCTTCAAATTTTCTAACGAAGTATGCGAGGGCTTCTTCAGCGCTCTTTCCTGGGTATGAACCGACTGGCTTTTCGCCTTCATTAGTTCTTACAAAGACCGTTCCATCTTCACCAACGCGACCAAACTGCGATGGATCTCCGATTAGTGCAGATGCTGCGCTTGCAATAGAAGATGTGGGAGTTGAGTGAGTGTTAGCCAAAGATGATGGATTGATATCGGTCATGATTTCCCCTTTTGCGCGTCGGCCGTGGCCTTCGTTGAATGTGAGCGAATGTTGAAGAGGTCAAAGGTACCCTGTGCACGCAGGTGTAGTAAATCCACGCAAGAAATAGGGGTCTTTCATGCTCGTTCTCTCATACCCAGCCCCGATGTTTGCAACAAATTGCTGGGTGATTGCAGCCGGCGAGGGAAGCGAGTGCCTCATCGTGGATCCTGGAATGCCAGATATTTCAGCCGAAATTTCGATGATTATCCAAGAGCATAAGTTGAAACCTGTTGCAGCTCTTCTGACTCATGCGCATTTAGATCATACATTTTCAATCAAGCCACTTGCGGATGGCTATGAAATTCCTACATACATCCATTCAGAGGACCGTAGATTTGTAGCTAACCCTGAAGGTCTCCACGGCGAACAGTTCAATGATCAATTGCGAGGAATGACTTTCTCTGAACCGAACGATTTGCGTGAACTTCGTAATGAACAAGTTCTTGATGTGCTCGGAATGAAAGTTAAGGCGATTCATTCACCAGGGCACACAAAAGGTTCGCTTATGTACCTTCTTAACGATGAGATTTTGATCAGCGGCGACGTTCTCTTTGCCGGTTCTGTAGGAAGAACTGATTTACCAACGGGCAGTCAGAAGGAGATGGTTGAGACCCTTAAAAAGAAGATATTGCCCCTCGATGACTCAATTCGGGTACTTACGGGACATGGACCTGAGACAACAATTAAATTCGAGAGAAAAAACAACCCTTATCTGAAAGAATTGCAGCCATGAAGTACGAGAAGCTACAAGCGCCTAAGGGTGTGCGGGAATATCTCCCGCCTGAATCCAGTGCCTTTGAATGGGTCCGTGAGAATCTGATTGCACCTGCAAAAGCTTCCGGCTACAAATTAATGGAACTTCCCGTATTTGAAGATACAAACCTTTTTAGTCGTGGCGTTGGTGAATCTACGGATGTTGTCTCAAAAGAGATGTACACCTTTGAAGATCGTGGTGGACGTTCGATAACGCTCAGACCAGAAGGAACTGCCGGAGTAATGCGGGCGGTTATTGAACAGAATCTCGATCGAGGACAACTGCCTGTCAAAGTTTGGTATTCGGGACAGTTCTTTAGAGCAGAACGGCCGCAAGCCGGTCGCTATCGTCAGTTTTATCAAGTGGGGATCGAAGCTATCGGTCTAGATGATCCAGCCATTGATGCAGAAGTAATCGCCATTGCTGACCAGGGTTTTAAGAATTTAGGACTTAAGAGTTATCGACTTGAGATTACCTCGCTTGGAGATTCGCAATCCCGTGCTGCACATCGCGTGGACCTGCTGAAATTCATCGACCAGCTCGATTTGGATGAGGCAACGCAGGCTCGTGCGGCAATTAACCCGCTACGACTCTTCGACGATAAACGCCCAGAGATGCAGGAGAAGATGTCGAAGGCACCTCTTCTACTTGATTATCTTTCTGAAGAATCCAAATCTAATTTCG
>JACCEE012356019.1_pt1 | contig 21389 bp, 15 predicted proteins | sample 7449931 | NCBI WGS metagenome assembly JACCEE01 (sample SAMN15323457, study PRJNA562643) | freshwater metagenome | isolation source: river surface water | place: USA:Blue River Watershed | collected 2017-08-19 | reverse complement strand
AGTGCCTACATCCATTGAAGTGGCTTTCTTCCCAAACCTTTCCCATTTGGCCACTGCCGTATGACTAACGCGAAGTTCTTTCCCAAACTGGCTTTTGCTCATCTTGAGATAAGTTCGGATGAAGGCAATCTCATTTCCAGTAAACGGAGAGGACTTAAAGGGGAGAAGGCCTAAAACCTTTTTGGCCAGCTTTTCGACATCAATTTTGGGGAGCCAATCTTGGCCCACTTTATAAAGCTCAACTTGCTTTAAAATAAGCTCAATTCCAAGTCCTGAGTATTTATATCCAGTTGCTATTGTTGTTTCCATCTCATTTTTCCCTCTGAAAAAGGGGCCTTTGAAACTTTGTTTCAGCGAAAAAAAACCGTGAAACTAAGTTTCAGGAGCGTTTTTTTTGGCTCCAGTTTGGCCCACAGACTCTCAAAAAAAGACAAAAAAAGATAAAAACGGACAACAACAGACGAAAGACCAAAATTGAATTAACTTTTTGAAATGATAGAAAATTATTTTAATAACTGAGATTTACAAATTTAGATGAAAAGTATTTCCAGTAAGTCCGCGCGGGGGCACCAAATAAATAAAAGAAGCCATCAGAAATGATGGCTTCTTTTTTAGGCTCTTCTTCCTCGATGGTGGGACACACCGAATTGATTTTTGTGAAATTTTTTTCTGATTATGCCGCTTCGGCAATGACTATAGGCTCACTCTTACTGCTAAGCGAGTGGGCCTTCGTTTTTTTATAGATCTCTTGATACTTTGATGAACTTGCTCCTGCTTTCTCTGCCATAATCATTTTTAGTAGGAGTTCTGTTCCAATATCCATCGTTGAAACTTTTTTTCTAGACTTTTCCCACTTCGAAACGGCCGTATGAGAGACGCGGAGTTCTCTTCCAAATTCGCTCTTGTTTAATTCAAGAGAAGTTCTAATAAAGGCAATTTCGTTACCTGTAAAAGGGGAAGCCTTCATTGTTAGTAGGGAGAAAACCTTGCTCGAAAGTTTTTCGACGTCTACTTTGGGAGTCCATTCATTAGCTATTTTTACAAGCTGGACTTCTTTGAAAATAATATCGATGCCCAGACCGGAGTATTTATAGTTTTTAGCTGTTTTCTTTTCCATCTTATGACCTCTTGCTTAAAACAATGACAGTAATGATGAGCATTTGTTCAGAGAAGGTGAGGATGATTCTTAGGTTTCTGTCATCGACATCCTTACTTATTATGCTGTAGTTCCAATCTGTCATTCCCTTGTCATATTTATCTTTCTTCGCTTCATGCCTTCTTTTTGAAGAGCGTAAAGCTTGAACGATATGAAGGGCCGTTATTTGGCGTTCCTATCCTCGTAAAAGTCCATGCCTTGTGATGAGGTATTCTCCATCATTGAGTGCCTTATCAATTGATGAGAAAACTTCCTCCGATGTCTTTTTTGTTGGTTTTTTCAAGTTTCATCTCCGTCGTAAAAAAACTAGATGAAACTTAGTTTCAATATAGCCAAGTTGAAACTAAGTTTCAATATGTTTTCCTTTGGCCATATTGTGCAAGATAGGAAAAAGAGCTCTACGGTAAGTCATTGTTTGTATAGGGATTTGTTATTTCCCTGAGCAAAATTTGATTGTTAAATCGGGCAAATGTTATGTTTCTTGAGCGAGAAGTTTTATTATTATGAATAGGAGTAACAATAAAACGCTTTGCTAAAATGAGTTCTGTAGATGAGCATAACCACTAGATAATTGGTATTACCCGGGTAATATTGACGGGTAGAAATTATTCCGGTATATTGTGTTTTACCCGGGGGATATTAAATGGAAGCCAATTATGTAGCTTTTGAAGGGGCGACTCTTATTGCACACGGAACTGCTCTAGACGTTGCGCTAAAAATAAAAAAACGTCTTATCAAAGACAAAAATACAATGATCCTTATTTTTGATGAAAGGACAGGCAAACAGACTGACTTCAATTTGAGTGGAACTCTGGCTGATATTCAAAAGCGTTTAACTCCTAAAACTGAAAGAAGTAGAAATGAAGATAGTTCTTCTAAAGTTGGACGCCCTAAACTTGGAGTTGTTTCTAAAGAAATTTCACTTCTTCCTAGACACTGGGACTGGCTTGCTTCTCAGCCGACTTCGCCTTCGGCAACTCTGAGAAAACTTGTTGAAGATGCCCAAAAAAGAAATAAAGATGTCGATGCCATTCGTCTTTCACAAGAATCGACTAATCGTTTTATGTCCGCAGTGGCAGGCGATTTAATTGGATATGAGGAAGCTCTTCGGGCACTGTATGCAAGAGAAGAAAAAACATTTAAAACCTACATTTCTGAATGGCCGAAAGATATTCGGGAGCAAATTATGAAATTTGCAGCAAGTGTATTTTCCCATAAGTAAGGGAGAACTATGAAAATTCTTATTATCAATGGGAACCCCAAACGGGATTTCTCTGCGTTTGATTTGTATCTTGAAGAACTAAAAGATCATCTTACTGGAAAAGATATTGCAGTGAATACTCTGTTTCTCAGAGATTTCAGTTTGCATGACTGTATTGGGTGTTATTCGTGTTGGTTAAAGACTCCAGGAATCTGTTTCCATCGTGATGGCATGGAATTGATTCTAAAAGAATTTCTCTCTTCTGATATTGTGATTCTCGCTTCGCCAATAATCATGGGGTTTGTGAGTGCTTCGTTAAAATGTTTCAACGATCGGCTCATCCCCCTAGGGCATCCCTTCCTCTATTTAAAAGAGGATAGGATGGCACATATTCCTCGCTACTCTTACTATCCGCAAGTTGTACTCCTTCTCGAAGACCAAGGGCCTATTAATGATAATGCGGTTTCACTTATCAGGGAAGTTTATCAAAGATCTAGTAGAGGGCTGAAACAAGTTTTTACTACTAGAAATGATGTCATGGGGATTGTGAATGAAATTGCTCATTATTAATGGCTCACCCAAGTTAGGAATTAATAATACATCAATTCTTCTTGATAAGTTTATTTCTGGATTTAATGAAAATCGTAATAATACGGTTCAAGTTTATCGAATGAATACTAACGAAACATATATAAATGCTTCGAAAGAATTTTTTTCAGCAGATAACGTTCTTATCGCTTTTCCTCTTTACAGTTATTCAATGCCGGCCGGGGTAAAACTATTCATCGAAGCACTTGAACCCTATATGAAAAAATGTCATGGGAAAAAAGTTGCATTTCTTATCCAGTATGGTTTTGTAGAAGCAACCCATGCACGCCCCCTTGAAAAATACTTGATATCTCTTTGTGACATTCTTGGATGTGAATACATGGGAACGATTATCAAAGGGGGATGTGATGGGCTTTCACGAAGTCAGCGAGGAGCCGGTAAAATCCTTGATGGAATTTTTAAAATTGGAAAGTCCTTTGGAGCAAATGGAAAATTCGATCAAGACCAATTAGATCGCTACTCTGCACCAGAAGTTCAAAAAAGAATTAATCCGTTACTTGTTAAACTTATTTTTTGGATTATTAATAAGTTTTACTGGGAAAGAGCATTTAAAAAGAATGGTGTCGGTTATCAAGAGAGTTTTGCAAAACCTTACGGGAAATAGGACATCGCTCGAGTCTAGGGCGTTCTGTAAAAGGGAAGATAAAAATTTAGAAACTCGGCTGGTCTCAATGCGGAAACTCCTACCACTGCGATAGTTTTAGTTTGTTCCGGATTCGTTTCCCTATCGCATTTTGCATAAAATGCCTCTTGTGCCTTCGCGCCAACAAGAGCTCCTTTTCTCCAAAGAGTTGTTAGATACTCTTCGATCTTCATTTTGATTGTGCCCCAAAGTCTTTGGTCGTTCGGCTCAAAAACAACCCAAGCTAAGCCTGTAAGCAAATCCATTTTTACTTGATTGATCAAACGAAGAGTGGGGATATATTTGTACTCAGGGTCATCACTCAGAGTTCTTGCTCCATAGGGGAAATAACCGATATTTTTTTGATACTTCAGACAATTAACCGGTGCGAGACTATTGCAGAAATCTCTCCCACTAGAATCTGATGAAAGGGATGATATGGAGAGGACTAAACGACTTCCCGCCGGCGCTTTCCAAAAACCAAAGAGAGTGTCGTTTTGAGCATAAAGACCAAGCATGGCGCCACTATTGGGAATCGTTTTTAATTTCTGTGTGAGGGGATCAGTGATCGTGAGATAAGGGTAGTAAGCTGTAAATTGTTTTACATTGATATGATTATCCAGAAGCCATCTTTTGACTTCAGTCGGGCTTTTTATATTTTTATCCATATCAATTATGACCATCGCATTTCTTTTCACCGCGTAAGCTTGGACCTCTTTTATGAGGCGATCGGGAAGTAAAGCAGTGGATCTCATCTCGGGAAAAGAAAGGAGACCGAGATTAGAAATCTTATCAAGGGCAAGTTCAACATCGTGATCAAAACAAAGGCCAGAGCGATATTCTGTTCGAACAATGGTGAGCTTTTTTCCGTGATTTTGAAAAAAAGAATAGACGGCGTAACTGCTATCCGAGGAGAGGTCACCAAATACTTTTTGAAATTGAGCAAAAGAACTGACTTCAAAAGGGGTATAAAAAGGCCCCGATTGAAACTCTCCAACAAGGGCAGAAGAACGCAAATTTTCTTTTATGGGAAGGGAGATACTGGGGTCTTCTTGCTCATATTGGCCAGGAATAATCTGGGCGAAAGCATTTTCAAAGAAAAATGACAAAGAAATCATAATGATGATGAGGCGTACGATCATAGGGACTCCAGTGGATGAAACTTAGTTCAAAGACACTTTCCTTTCAAGGTTTTGAAAAAATTCCCTAACTTCTCTCAAGGCCAATTCTTTGAAATTGTAGAATATTAACTATAAAATTTACTGCTTCAATTTTACAAACAAATTGAACTTAATTTTCGGGTTAGATAAAAGGCTGTTTCTTAACATATAAGGGAGTCTTATGAAGAAGAAATTCGCCATTGTATGTCTATCCATGTGTTTGCTTACCCCCGCCTATTCGTTCTCTATTGGTTCGTTTTTTGAAGACCTAGTAGATGATATTGGAACCGTCTTAAGGCAGTGTGCTCCCAAGGTCATCGACGAACTTATTCAAATGAAAGTTTCGATGGCACCCCATATTCAAGCTTTTAAATTTTTAAGCCATACCGTTTTGCCTGATGATTATGAAACAATGTTTGATATGGCCATGAAAAACTTGAGCGTGTCGAAGTTCTTTTACCCTGGTGGGAGCGTAGGGGATAACGTTGATGCCTCAGATATCGTGAGAATCATGTTACGTGAGAATATGGTCTTTTTGGATCGCAGTGATGACTTTCAAAAAAATGATTATGAGTTTTCTCTTCCTATAAAAATTCAAAATACCGAAGATGTGCTTGTTCGAGTTCTTGCAACGGTCCCGATGCAAACTCCTGGGGGAAGTCAAGATGTAGGAGCTTATGTCGGGAGTGAAAAACTTCAAGTGACCCTCACAAATAAAAATGAAACATTGATCTTACGAAAACTAAGTTTGAATACTGATGGGCATGGGAATTTAAGCACAAACTTAAAATTGACCAATGCGGAGCTTCGTTCTCTAGGAGAGGATTATGTTCTTAAACTTGAGGACATAAGCCATGGTGGAGGATTCAAAAATCCTAAAGTCAGTTTGAGTGTTTTTTCTTCTAGAGGCTTTCCAACTTATAAGGTTACGATTCATACTGGCGACAAGGGCTCAACAAATGATGGCCCGGGGACAGACTCACGTGTTTGGATTTCTATGTTTGGCGATGACGGGCGCATGATTTTAAATTATCGTTTAGATGACGAGAAAGATAATTTTGAAAAAAATCAAGTTGATCAATTCTTGGTGAAATCTCCTGTGTTAGGAAATATTCGGTCCATTTGGGTGAGAACAGATGGGACAAAAGAATCCGCAAATTGGCACTTACAAAAGGTAACAATTGAAGAAACAACAGGAGAATTCAGGAAATGGGAATTCAATCCTAAAACGATACTCAGTCCCTTAAATAGTTTCACTTATGCTTCGGCTAATCCAAGTAAAAGACCCTACCGTTTAACGGTTAAAACTGGTGATGTCGAAGGCGCTGGAACAGATTCAAAAATCTTTATTAGTTTTGTTGGTAGTTCTGGTGTGATGTTTGGACCTCTACAACTGAATAATGCTGAGGATAATTTTGAAAGAGCGAAAATTGATTTTTTTGGTGTTCGGATTCCTGATTTGGAAAATTTGAAACTTGTTCGTATTGAAAGTGATTTAAGTGGGGAGAATGCTCCTTGGTTTCTGAAAACGGTTAAAATTACAAATACTGAAACTAATCAATCATGGGAAATCACTTGTAATAAATGGCTCGATAATCAGCACGGGAATTATTGTGAAGGAATCCCTTTACTTATAAATTAAGAATAATTTGCTTAATGAAAAAGGCGCTTAATGCGCCTTTTTTTTTGCTCAATGCAGATTTTCTTATGAGTGATTTATAAATTTCTCTAAATCAATTTTAAATGTCTCAAAAAGTTCGTTTTTAGATATAGCAAATTCGAGCAGAGCGACGTTATAGCCGACGAGAGATTGAAGCTCGGCTTCTCTTGCATTGATCATGGCATCAATAGCATCTCTCACACTCGAAGCATTAAACCGACCATTTTGGAAGCTTGTTAACATTTTTTTATAGAATTCTTCGGCTTCCCTTCTTGCATTCTTCGCATTTTGGTAGACCTCGTAGGATGTTTGAATTTTTTCAACCTTACTTGTTACATCATCGCGAATGAGTCTTTCAGTTGCTTCAATTCTTTTTTCTGCCTGTTTTATTTTAAAGTTAGCATTTCTTTTATCTGCAGTATTTCCTAAATCATTAAGCGGGTAGCTTAGATTTAACCCTACGGAGTAAGCTCCATATTTATAGGATTCCACATTGGAATACGCCTTTGAAGGAGATTCTGGGTTAAAATCCATAGAGGAAGCAGTCAAAAATCCTTTTAAGGAAGGGAGAGATGCATTACGGGCTATTTCTGCTTCGTTTTTGGCAATTTCTAGTTCGCGTTTTACATTTTTATAGTCATGCCTTTTTTGCAATGCCGTCTCTATCGCATCAGAAACATTTATTTGAGGGTATTTATCTGTGAGAATAACTTTTTCATTTACTCCGATATTAATGTCAGAATTTATATCTCTTAAAAATTTTCTTGATGCATCTTTAAAATCTTGTCTGGCCTGCAACAGTTTTGTTGTGGAAAGAGCTTCGAGAGAATTCCAGTAGTTGATTTCAAACTTTTCACTCAGCCCCATTGATACTTTTCTGGAAGTGATTTTTTTTACGTTACTGGTTTCCTGAAGCATTAATTTTGAATTATCAAGATGGTTACTCACGATGGCCAGTCTCCAATAGTCAGCAACAATACCGAGAGTGATCATTGACATGCTAAAAGTCCGCGCTTCTTTTTGTGCGTCCGAAGCATTCTTGATGAGAGCTCTTTGTCTACGTTCACCATATCCAAAAGCATTTTTTAAAAGCTCTTGCTCGACCGATAAAAAGACAACCGGATTGGTAATATCAAACTTCCGTGGAGTCGTTCCAGGATCAAAAGTGACGTCTGAGTGAGAGATTCCAGCTGCGACCGTCGTCCCAGAAGAAAAATGTTTGGCCAGAGATGTTTCGATCTTGGTCGACTCTACTTTTTTGCCATTCATAGAATAGAGTAATTGTGGATACTCGTTCATAGAACGTGAAAGTCCTAAATTTAAAATTGGACTGTATTGAGAATCAAATTTCTCATTACTGGTGTCCGTCATCATGATGTTATATTTTTCAACGAAAATATCTGGATTAAGTTCTAATGCTTTTTGTATCGCTTGATTGATTGTTAAAAACTGACCATCGATGACAATTGCTGCTTCTGGTGCAAGTTCGATTGTTAAAGCGCTCTTTTTCTCAAGAGAAACTTCGCTGCTTGCCCAGCTTATAAAAGGGATGCAAAGTAATGAAGTAATCTTTATTAAGTGACTCATAATTTATCCTTAAAACAAACTAAAGTTATTTTTTTATTTCTCTTCCCATCCCAACTAGTAATTTTGATGTGAAAGATTTTAAATCTTCAGCGATATGATAAAAACAAGGAATCAAGACAAGAGTAATGACTGTTGCGAAAATAAGTCCATAACCAAATGCAAGAGCAAGAGGGGAGACAAGATAGTCTTTTCCACCCAAACCATACATGACAGGAATCAGTTCGAGTACCATCGCTCCGGCCGTGAGAATGATCGGCCTAAATCTCAGCACGCCTCCTTCCACAATCGCATCAAATAATGGTTTTCCTTCTGCTCGCAAATTATTAATAAACTGAACAAGCACAAGGGTATTACTGACGATAATTCCTGCTAAGCTTAAAAGTCCCAATATACTCATAAAGCTAAAAGGTTGACCATGTAAGAAAAGAGCAAATACAACACCGATCAGAGCAAATGGGATGGCCACCATGACGACTAAAGGTTGAAGCAGAGAACGCATGAAAATCGTAATAAGTATGTAGATAAAAATGAGTGCCCACGCAAAGTACTTGCCAAGTTCACTGAGGGACTCATTCGTATCTTCTTGTTCCCCGCCATACTTTACTAAATATCCTGGGTAACGTTTTTCTATATCGTGAAATTTGTCTTGTAGGTCTCTGACAACTTTTACAGGTGTGAGTTTTTTTAGTTCAAGTTCTGCTTGAACTTGAATGATGCGTCTGTAATTCAAACGGTTGATCTGAGCGTAAGACTTTTCAGTGGTTACATCACTCACGGAACTAAGGGGAACGAGGCCTCCTGTCATATTGGCCACTTTGACGTTTTTAAGACCTGTCATTTTTTGTCTATCATTTTCATCAAATCGAACTCTGACTCCAACTTCTTCTTCATTTTGGCTTACTTTTGAAGCAATCGCTCCCATAAAAGAAGCATTTAGTGTTGAAGCTATGTCATAGGCTGATACACCCGCCCAAGCAGCCATTTTTTCATTTACTGAATAGTGGTATTCAGTTTTTCCTGGCTCAAGATCTATATGAATATCGCGTACTCCATCGATTGTTTTGAGATAGCCAGAATACTCATCAGCGATCTTTTTCATGACTTCAAAGTCTTCGCCACGAATTTCTACGTTAATCGGTTTTCCGATTGGTGGTCCTTGGAAAATGGCTTCAACTTTGACATCTGTATCTTTAGATACGATACCTTGTTGTTTGGCATCCTCAATTTTTTGTCTTATTTCATCGCTGATGGTCTGAGCAACACGTGTTCTTTCTTTTTCTGGAATGAGAATGAGCTCTAGTGTACTTTTGTATGTTGCTTTTCCTGGTTTGGGATCGATGATGCTTACATACTCTTCCCCAGCGTATACATGTAAAGTTTCGTACTCAGCTCGTGGAACAGTTTTTTGTACGATCTCTTCGATTTTTTTCGTTTCTTCTAATGTCGTATCTAAGTTCATTTCGTAGGGGAGTCTTACGCTCAAGCGCACTTCTTCTTCCCCACCACTTGGCATAAATTTGAAACCAAGAACTGGAACTAGGGCCAAGGCTCCCACTAAACATATGACCAGAGTTCCAACTGTAATATAGCGATGGCTAACTGCTAGTTTTACGAACTTCCTATAAATGGAGATGACCTTTTTGTAAAATTTTCCTTCTTTGTCATCTGCATCGTGTTTTAAGAAGATATTTAGATATGTGGGTAAAATAAACATAGCGATAAGCCATCCGGCGATCAAAGCACAGATGATGACAACAGGAATTGCATGAACAAACTTGCCGACCATTCCTGTGATAAGAAGAAGGGGTAAAAATGCTGCTATAATGCAAAGAAGTGTGACGGTAACGGCCCAGAAGACGGAAGTGACACCTGTCACAATGGCTTCTTTGCGTGGCAAACCTTCTTCAGAAAGGCGATGGCAGTTTTCAGTGATAACAATGCTGAAATCGACCATGATCCCCATCACCATGATAATGCCAAATAGACTGATGATGTTGATAGTGATGCCAAAATAACTCATGCAGAAAAACGTGATGGCGAAGGTGATGGGAATGCCACTTAGGACAAGGGCAGACATTCTTTTCCCTAAAAGAAGAAAAATAAAGATACCTAGAATGACAAAACCAATAACTCCTTCCTCAACAACTGAAGCGATACGATGACGTGTCGTTTTGCTTTCATCTTTAAATGTTGTGATATTGATATCTTCATATCCAGGAAGCTTGTAACCTGCGATGGCCTCTTGTAAGCGGTCAGAGAGATCAATTTGGTCACTTTTGTTTTTCTTCCACAGTTTAAAGATAATTGCTTTTTTCCCATCAAGGCGGTGATGGACGTCAGCTTCTTCGTATGTGTCAGTCACTTTGGCAATGTCCTTAATACGAAGGATATGCCCCGTATCGTTTCCTCGAATGACTGTATTTCTTATTTCATCCGCATTTTTGAACTGGCCCTTTGTTCTTAAAATGAACTCTTTTTCTCCAATACGAAGAGGCCCACCGGGAAAATCGATGTTGCGCATTTTTAAAGAATTAACGATCGTGTTCATTCCAATGCGATACTTATCCAAATCATCAGGTTTCACTTCGACAAGATATTCTCTGTCGTAGTAACCCAACTTATCAATTTTGGCGATCCCATCAATTTCGTAAAAAAAGTTTTCTGACTTCTTGGCAAATTCTCTGATTTTTGAGTATGGAACAGTTTCATCTTTCCCTGTAAAGGCCACTTGGACAATTTCTGTGTTCTCGAAACTTATTTCGCTGACCACTGGCTTTTGGGCATTAGCAGGGAAGCCATTCACTTGTTCTACTGCATCTTTAATATCTTGAATGGTTTTCTTTTTATCTTTGACTCGGTTTTCTAAAAATACGACGACAACAGAAACGTTATCAACGTTGTAAGCTCTTACTTTTTTTATATCGCTTACGCTTCTGAGTTTCTTTTCGATAGGTATTGAAATGAGTTCTTCTGTGTCTGAAGGTGAAGCGCCAGGATATATAGTCGTAATGGAAACCATATCCATGCTGACGTCAGGAATGGATTGACGGTGTAGGCTTAAAAGCGAGGTCACACCTGCCATGACGAAAACAAAGATAAAGAGGTTAATGAGTAGCTTTTCATGGATGATATAATTAAAAAATTTTTTCATTTTCCCGCCGAGTGATGATAGGAACTCTATTTTAACTCGGAAAAATTAAAACCATTTTTTGATAAAATCAAATGATTTTTTGATTTTTTAAAGAGTTCAGGCTAATATTAAGAAATTAGCTAGTTCATGTTTACTGGGTTTTCTTTATGAAAAAAAACAAAAATTCTCAAAAAAAGACCTTAACTTCTGTTAGACAAAACCATTCTTCAAGGGAAGATATTTTAAAAGCTGCGTTAGAGCTTTTTGCTATGCGGGGTTACGCCGAAACAACCGTGCAGGATATTGTTAAGAAGGCCAAAATAAACCTGAGTATGGTCAGCTATTACTTCGGTGGGAAGGAAGCATTGTATATTGCTTGTCTTCATCGGGCTGCAGAGCAGGGGATTAAAGATATTGAACGTATTTTATTCGCACCTAAAAGCAAAGAAGAGTTTAAAATTCGACTCGATCTTTTTATTGATGAGTTTTTAACTTCTCACGTCAAAAAAAAATATGAAACAACACTTATAAAAAGAGAGTTTTCTAACCCTACCAAATTTGCGCGTTCAGTAGTCGATCAAACGATCCCCCATTTTTTTCATATAATTGAAGATTATTTTAAAGCCGCACAAAAAATTGAAGTCCTAAAAAAAGATATTGACACAAAACTCCTCACTCTTCTTTTCTTGAGTCCGTTAATAACTTTTACTGGAGAGCCTGAGCTCGTGAAGTTAGTTTCTCCAGAAGGGATTACTTCTCAATCGTTAAGAGCGACTCTTTCTGAAAAAATAATTTTAATGCTTAAACCCTTCATGAACTGCTCTACAGGCATGGGGTGAAGGAAGTCAAAAATTGACTCCCTTCCCATGGACATTTTTTTATCTCAAACCTACGCTAGTAGGGCAGTTCTTAAACTCTTTTATCAATAATTCTTCTCACCTTTCCACTTTTGGCAATGCGCTCGAGTGAATTAGGTTCTAGAAGAATAATTGAAAAATCGGCCATCATACTTTTTTCTTTCGGATGACTCAATGATGCGATGTTTTTATAGAGAGTATTTCTTAGTCTTTCGACTGCATCTGTCTTCTTAAATTCTTTTGTCTCAACCTGCAAAGTAAGATTTGTATATATACCATTTGGTTCAAGTACAAGCTGAATGACAAAGCCATCGCTTACTGCTTCAAGAACACTTTTTTCTAGTTCTTCAAAATAAATTTCACTATACCCAGAAACTCTCACTTTTTCGCCTGTACGTCCTAGAAGCTTGAATTTTTTTGCATGTCTTCCGCAGGCACAAGGGGCATCAGTGAATTTAATGTAATCGCCGATTTTATAACGAATGATGGGCTGAAGCTCTTTATAGATACAGGTGACAACAGCTTCGCCGGTGTCGTCTGCTTCGAGGTGAACCCATTCTTCCTCGACATGGAATTCACTATCTCCACAGTGTTCACACTGGAAACCGATAGGCCCTATTTCAACTGCTGCGTAGCCAAAGGATTTTATATCTTGGGCATTAAAGGTTTTTTTCAAATAGCTCTTGGCTTCACTCGTAAGGTGTTCCGCTGCATAGACAATGTTTGGGATATTGAGCTTAATATCTTCTTTTTCTGCATACTGCGCCAATGGAATAAAGAGTGAAGGAAGACTAAAAAGTGTATCTGGTTTGAATGTTTGAATGTGTTCTAAAATTTCTGCGTAGGGGAGATTCCCTGTCATTGAGAGTATGTGGCAACCTGTCTGCTCAAGGCCTTGATTGATGGCCATAAAACCAGTATAGAAAGCACCTGCAGGAAATAAATTGGCCACTGTATTATTTTCGTTGATCCCTAAGGCCCTAAAGCCCTTGCCAAAAATCTCTGCAGAACGTCTAAATTCTTCATGACTATAAAGGACATATTTTTTTAAGCCTGTCGTCCCGCCTGCACTAAAAATGTAGCAATTATTTGCTTTTCTTGTGAAGGCCTGATTTGAATGATGAGCGCTCATATGGGCGACATCAGATTTTTCCAGCGCGGGCAAATTGGCAAACTCATTGAGGCCAGTGACGGGGAGTTTTAAATTTTTGTATTTTTCTTGATAGTAGGGAGATTTTAATGCTTCCTGAAGAATCACGTTTAAGCGAGCGAGCATGATGGGGGAGCGTTCTGGTTCTGTTGTGAAATCTAGTCCCAATTCCTTGTCTTTAAAGTTTTCAAAGTTAATCCACTTTATCAAGCATTCTACAATATGCTTCCCATCGTGTGATAGACGAGGATCGCTATAAAAAGACATACGACCTGGTTCACAAAAACGCATAACTCCTAAGCGAAGAAATTGATCGATGATTTCTTGCTTCTTTATGGAAGCCAGCGAAATGGTCGACATGAAATAGCGCATGTGGCGTATGGAACCTTCAAGAATGTTTTCCCATTTGTCTATCATGTTGATGATGACAGTTCTTTCAAGAGGAGATTCGCTTAGGTCGAAAGAATCTTTTACAATGATTGTGTGATTGGCCGTCTTCCCTTCGAGTATCTCTCCTTTTTTGTTAAACATGTCCCATAATGCAAGCTCCCGCTGCTTTCGTATTTCTATGGCTGCGTCTAGGTTTACAGATTCTTGAGGATATTGCTTACCTAGTTTTTCAAGTTCTTCAAAGAGGCAATGTATGAAAAAATTGGAGTTTTCTGATCGCTCGAGAAAGATGTTTTGACAGGCCGTACATGCCCTCTGTTCCCAAAATACAATATCTCTGGCAAATCCAACCGCTGCCTGAGCGAGTTCCTTTTGTGTTTGATCTTTTGTGACAAGTCCAAAACTGACTTTGGGACCAAATGTGAGAACTTCGCATTTTGATGCCACTTCTTTTTTGAAAGACTTTACAGCATTTTCACCGCCAAAAAGAAGAATCACATCAGCTGAATTCTTGACGATGCTTTGTATCTCTGTATTGGATTGTTTCCAATAGGTCATGGCAATGTATGGGAAAAGACAATTCTGTTGATCAGCTTCTTTGAGGGCCTTCATGAAAAGAATAGGAAAGAAGCGATCACTTGATGAGAGCTTTAGTATATTAATGTTTTTTGTCACGATTCCATAAAGAAGCGAGTCTATTGCTCCAAGAAAAGTATTGCCAGCAGCAATATGGCAGATAATTCCTGCTGGGATAGCTCTTAGAACAGAACCGTTGTTTTTATATACAGGATAATCCAAAATATGATGATCCCCAAGACTCGATAGGCGCTTGAGCATGGTTTCACGGCATAGCAACTGAGGCACAGCAGACATGCCTATTTTTACCATCTCTGATGAATAATTGAGAAGTTTTGGGAGCGTTTTTAAGCAATCTTCATAGTAGGGGCGTTTCGGGTCAACAAGAATTTGTCCAGTCCTTTCGATCACGGCCAGTATGTCATCGAGAGGAACTTTCATAAAAGATTCCAGCTTACGATTAAGGAAATCTTCAGAGAGGTACTGCTGAGCTTTATTGATTTCAAGTTCGTCTGTAGTTAATTCATTACCAAAAACATAGTGTGTAAAATTCATTTTTTTGCTCCTTGAGCTCTGTCGAGAATTTCTTGAGCTGCTATCGCGCAACCGCGATTTTTTGAAATGCCACCTCGACGGATAGAGGCGATGTACTTGCCCTTGAGTCCACAAGGGCAATTCTCTTTTATGACTCCGAGGTCTGTCGCTAAAATAGAGAGATTAGACTGGGCCATGTTATAAGGCGAAATAAGGTTCATAATCCCTTCGTGACCATCGGGAAGGACATTAAGAGTAAGAGGGTCTCTAATAAAAACTCTAGAATAAAGAGGGACATGATAATGACCGGCCTTGCAAGAACAGTAAGGGATACCATGTTCGGCCATGCCGAAGATATCTCTTATGTTTTGCTCTGGGATGCCGAGTGATTTTCCTATGAAATCCGCAAACTGAACAAAAGTCATCGGTGTTCCGCTATGATTTTTCCATCCACCACCAGCTGTAATGAAGCTTCCTTCTTTGGCCTTAAAATGGGGGGCCACTTGGGCTATTTCGTTTGCGAGTTGTGCCATAAAGGCCGGGAAACCTACGAGTCTTATAGGAGCATCTTGACCAAGCTCGACAACTTTTTTTGCCCATGTTTTATAGTCAAAATCAAATTCTCCCTGAGCATTTTTGACAATCATCCAGTGGGTGCTCTTTTGTGGGGCAAGTGAAGAAAGCTGGTCATTGCTCCAAGAGGTCCCTCGATTTTTTTCCTCCTTGATATCATGGGCAAAGAGGAAAACATGGGAGGGGATTTCGCTTGTCCAGCCACTGGCTTCAAAACAATTGCGACCTAATTCAGAGAGTCTTTTAAGGTCATCTTTTCCAAAAAAAGACTGAGTCTTTTCTCCCTTTGTTCCTGAACTCGTGAGGACCATTGCAATTTCGCTTTCCTCTAAATTGCAGAATGTTGTTCTCTTCATTGTCCCAACAAAGATAGGGGGAATCTTGGCGAGATCATTAAGAGTTTCAACTTGTTCGATATTGAAATGAGTTCTTTCTGCTAAAAAACGAACATAGGGTTGTTTGTTAAACTGGAAAGTGTAGTTTTCCTTTATCGCTTCAATGAAAAGTTTTTCACCTTCTGCATTAAACGAATAGGGAGACTTTATTTTGCATAAACGTTCTACCGCTGATTGTTCACTCATAATGCATTCCTTTTAATTAGTCAGCTTGATGTATTCTTGTTGAATGTAATTACCAATTGTTTTCCCAAAGTCCGTATTGATATTTATTTTTTCAAACTCAACGGGGAAACCATTTAAATGTTGTAAAATAAGCCAGTCTTGATCGTGGTATTCGCAAGTAATTCCAGCATAAATGAAATCTAATGCTTCCAACTGGTCATAAATCTTTGGTAAAAGAGGGTGATTCAAATTGAGATAGAGGTATATGCCCTTTGCTGAGTTTGCCGTAAGGTCAAATTTTATTTTTTTTATTCTTTGAGGTAAGTCAGAAGTTAAATCGTAGGCATAGACTTTCGCTGTATTGTACAAGCTGGTCGTGATAACTAAATCTTTGGTTGGGCCATGCTGTTGGGGCTCTTCTTGTACTTGAGTATGATTAAGCTCAAGATAATCAAGTGTCTTGAAAATGATTTCTTGATGTTTAAATGGTGGGTAGATCTTTCGCGGAAGTTTGGACTTGAAATATCGTCCCATGATGACAAAAGACTCTCTGTGATCGGAAATTTCATTAATTCCTTTCATGTTTAATTCGGAACCACAGCCAATTAAAACGGCCATGTCTTTAAATTGAAATTTTGCTGCAGCTTTTTGAGAGTAAATGTGAGAGGTCACTGCGGTCACGTAAATCATTTCGAGATTTTTCAATTGCGCATTTTCAATTAGTTTCAATGTGAGGTCTTGCAAAAAACCTTTTCCTCTAACTTTGGGATGAACGAAGGCCACACCGAGTTCACCAGATTTATTATTGTCATCCATAATGAGTGCTGTGTGTCCTAATAAACGATCATCGTCACTTAAAGCGCCAGCAGAAATAAAAGTTCCTTCCTTAATTTTTGCTGAAATTCTTTCTGGGTAGTAGACATCTTCATAGAGGTAAGAATGTCCATATGTTTGGTAAGCGCTTTGTGCAATCAAAATGGCCTTTTCGGGAGGAAGGAAGGTAAGAGAAAAATTTAAGTGAGAGAGATCTTCTTCGACAATGAGCTCCTGACTTTCTTGATATTTGTTAAGATAGCGAACTAGTTTTAATTCATGCCCTTTCTTTCCAAGGTTTAATAGATCAACTTTGTTCATCAGTTTTTTTATAATAAAAAGACTTAACCCTTTTTGAAGTTTATCTTCATCGCTTAGTTCGTTTTTGTACTGATCGAGCTGACTGAAGTCATATGGTTCTCCCATGTCTTTAAATGAGAGGATTAAGCTTTGATCGCGAATGTCAATCGAGAAGCAAACTTCTTGGTTGATGGCATTCTTAAGAGAAGTTGAAAGTATCGTAAGGAGGGCTTCTTCCACGACAAGATCAATGTTCTTTTGGTCATCTTCTCCAATCTCATTTACCTGTAGATAGCTGGAGGTTATTTGTTGAAGCAAAGGAAGGTACTTTAATCTGGCGGGCAAAGATGTTTCAATTTTGTTAGACACAAAATCTCACTGTTTAAAGGGGGGTATTATTTGAGTTTATTATAGAATTTTGGAATAAAATAACAATACTAGTTTTCTATTAATTTACGATATTAATTAGATAATGAGGCTCATGATGAGCACGTTGGTTTCATCCATTCGACGATAGCTAATTTCACTCATTAACTCTTTAACGATGTGGATGCCAAGTCCTCCAATCTTCATTTCTTCAAGGGGCAAATCCTGCTGTGGAGGAGGTACAAGCGTAGGGTCAAATGCTGGCCCTTTGTCTTCTAACATAATACGGATTTCATTTGCATTGAGTGTTAGAGAAATTTTCATTTCGGAGTCAACTTGCCCTTTTATTGAGTGAAAGACTGTGTTTGTAAAAAGCTCTTCTACAGCAAGATTAATTTTGAAAATAACGTCTGATTGAAGATTGTTTTTATTTGCAAATGATTGAATGAAGTTTGTGATGTGTGGGAGTTCGTTTACATCGTTTTTGAATGAGGCTGTTTGTGTTTTCTGATGAGGCGCCCCTTTTTCACCATAAAATGAAATGACTTCTATGGTGATGTCATCAAAAGGGGGAGTGTCTTGAGTGAATGTGCTCAGTGAGTTTAGAATTCTGTTTGTTACTGATTTGGGAGGTAAACTTAAGCACTGCTTTAATTCTTCTAGAAGGCGACTTGTGCCATATTGTTCTAGTTGAGAGTTCTGCGCTTCTGTGACTCCATCAGAATAGAGGAAAATACTATCCCCTGAAGCTAAAATAAATTTGTCTTCATAGTATTCTGTGTCAGACATAATCCCCAATGGGAGACTGTTTTGAAGTTGTAATTGTTCAATGGTGCCATTTTGTCTGAGGATATAGGGGGGATTATGACCTGCGTTGCAGAGAGTGATTTCTCCATTTTTTAAATCTATGACTCCCATTAAAAAAGTAATGAACATCATGCTTGAATTGTTATTTGATAGTTCATTGTTCATCTTTATTAAAGTCTGCTTGGGCGAGGGGTGTTGTAAGGCGCGAAAAAGCGTCAGAGTGATGGCCATGTAAAGAGAGGACGGAACGCCTTTCCCTGAAACATCACCAACTGCAAAATATAACTTGTTTTCATGTTGTATTGAAAAATCAAAAAGATCTCCGCCCACTTCTTTTGCAGGCTTAACGATCGCATAAATATCGAAAGATTTGATATTCGGAAACGGTGGAAAGAGTTTTGTGAGAATACTACTTTGAATGTCTTGGGCAATGCTTAATTCATGTTCGATTTTGTTTTTATCTTTTTCGAGCTCAATCGTTGTTTGGATAGTACTTCTTAATTCTTGTCTCATCTTTTCGAAAGCTTGAGTCAATTCACCAATCTCATTATTCTGAGTAACTTCTGGCATAGGTGTATTGAAATCACCTTTAGAGATAAGTCTCGTCGCTTTGGCGAGGTAGTTTAACGGTTTGATCGTTTTGTTTACAATCACAACAATGAGGACAAGCAGCAATACTAAGCCAATCACACCAATGAGTATTAATTGATGGTTGAGTTTATGAAGATCTTTGTAGAGTTCTTCTTCAGGGAAAATAATGGCCAGAGTCCAATCCGTATTTTTTAGCGGGGCATAATAGAGCCATGCGGTTTTATGGGTTGTGTAGGGAAGTACTTTTCGATGGCCTGATTTCTTGTTTTTTATATCTCTCGCAATCTCTATTAAATAGGGTTGATTCAGTTTCTTGGCGAGGCTATTAAGACTTTCTTTGTTCACGAGATCGTTGTTGGGATGGACTATGAAATTTCCTTCAGCGTTTAGCAAAAAAGCATAGCCAGATTCGTAGATCTTTATCGAAGATATAATCTTTTCAAGCCACTCTAAAGTGACGTCAATTGTTAATACTGCGACGGCGGTATTGCCTTCTTTTATTGGAATCACGTAGGTTGAAAGAAAAGTATCTCCTCCGCCGTGATCAAAGTACGGATCCACCCAAAGACTTTTATTCGACTTTAACGGCTGCAAAAACCAAATCTGTGATCTGTAATTATAAGCTTTGGTATTTAAATTTTTACCAACAATTTTGTTCGCTTGTTTATATTTGTAAGGGGCATCGTTCTTGTTTGTGAAAGCGAGTGCCGTTCCATAGTAATTGTCATTCTTCTTTAAAAGTTTTTCTTGGAATTGATTGATCTGATTAATCGATAAATTGCTTACGTTTTTATCAAAAAAAAAGTCGTTGGCATTAAGTGTCGTTTCTATCTCATTAAATCTAGCATCGAGTTTCTCTATCGCAAGTTCCAAAGTTGCTTGTGATTTCTCCCTAGAGTTTTTGAGGAGAATCTTTTTCGCACTAGTGTAGTTGTAAAACAATAAAAGTGTCGTGATAAAAACAACAATCGCTAGAATTGTAGAGCTTATTTGGATAGCGAGTCTTGAGTCTTTAAAACCTTTCATTTGGCAAGAGATTGGAGAGCGATTTCAGAAGTTGCATATATCGTGAATAATTTTTGAAAGCCTGTTATTTTGAAAACGTCGTCAATGTTTGGAGACATTTCACAGAGAGCAAGAGTTTGCTCGAAGTTTTTTGATGTCTTAGCAATAATTAAAAAGCTTCTGAGCCCAGCACTACTAATATATTCAAGGTTTTTTAAATTAAAGAGGACAGTAGCATTTTTCTCTGTAAGAAATTGCACCGTTTGTTTTTCGAAATCGTGAGAGTTCGTCGCATCGACACGTCCGTCTAAATGGATTGTTAAAATACTGCCAACTCTATCGGTGCTGATTTTCATTTTTAATTCTTTTGTATGGGATTATTAGCGATGTTAACACTTACAAGAATAATAAGTCAAAACTCCTGACCTTACTCAGAGGTCATTGGGCAATTCTTTTTAAGACTATAAGTTTTTTATGAAGTTAAAAATTGAAAAACTTTAACCCAGAAGCCTTCTGCACTTCTTTGATTGTTGTTTGGTACTTTTCCCAATCAGCAATTTCTGAAGGCCCTCTTGCTAATTCATCGCAAAGCTCTTTCTTGTCTTCATTCGGTGCCTTACCAGAGCTAAGATCGTTAGGCATGATGACAGCTATAATGTCGCTTTTTTCGCTGACTGTGCTAGGGGTTTCATTTGGATTGAGGAAAACGACGATTTTGAAGTTTTTAGAAGGGACTTTGATGTCTTTATTAGGCCCAATGTTCCCAAACTCTTGATCGAAAATGGGGCCGGCTATAATGTAAGCTTTTTTGTGTTCTGCCGTCACGCGCTCACGGATATAGGATTCGAGTCCTTCCCAAGCTCCTTTATTTAAATGAGCTGTCTGAGGAATCATGTTGCTCATGTAAAACACTCTCTTGTTCACAGCTTCGCTAGAAGTGCGGTCGCCTGATGGAACTTGGTGGCCACGGTCAAAGCAACTGCCCTTGTAGTCATTTGGTCCAACAACATGTTCGTTGTATTGGCGAAGATAGTTTTCTAATTCATCATCGGCCATAAACTTTCCGCTGCGTCCAGAGTGTCCAATAGAGTCTGGATTTACGACCCAGCTTGCCCAGTTCATCTCACGGAATTTTCTATTGTAGGAAATCACATATTCCGCACGAGAGATGATCACTTCACTTTTTGGGTCAGCACTCTTTGGGGCAGTGAAAATAAGGTTAGGGTTTTTAGTAAGATCAACTCCACCGATAATTGCTTGGGCAAGTGCGCTGGAGACAGAGAGGAGAAGGGTGATTGCAAGGGTGAGAATTAGATGTTTGTTCTTTTGCATACAGTCTCTCTTGGTGGACACAAAAAAGGTTAGAGTTTTACGAAGCCTATCCTAGCTTTTAGCCCGTAAAACTCCTATAAAAGCGATCTTACATCTAATGACATTTATAATTTTGAACTAATTTATGTAAATTTTACAATAGAGGGCGGGGATTATGAACTGACGCACTGTAAAGTCCATTCATTTTCATCGATCCCCACGCTCGTAGTTCAGTTAGGGCAACGTTCGATATGGCGAAGTTGCTCTACTTCAGACTCTTCCACAAAAATTAACATTTTATCAGGACCGCTCATTTGTCCTTCTAAAAATTGGATACCTTCGCTGTGTTTAAGTCCCAGTTTGTTGGAAAGGCTTAGAGCAAGAGAAAGTGTTAAAACAACTAGCTTCATAAATTCTCCATGATTGTGAGT
>JACCEE010031293.1_pt1 | contig 21397 bp, 20 predicted proteins | sample 7449931 | NCBI WGS metagenome assembly JACCEE01 (sample SAMN15323457, study PRJNA562643) | freshwater metagenome | isolation source: river surface water | place: USA:Blue River Watershed | collected 2017-08-19 | reverse complement strand
GCCATGCAGCAGCGGGAAATCGCCTATTTAAAAGAGCTTAACGAACTGTTAAAAAAACAATCAACACAAACGGAGTAAACCATGATTACCGCCAATTTAATTAACCAAGATTCGCATCAAATACTGGAATTACCAAAAGAATTTGAATTTAGCGGCATTAATCAAGTTCAAATCCGCAAAAAAGGCAATACACTGATTATTATGCCAGTGCGCAAAAGCTGGAAAAGCTTTGCTGAGATTGCCCAAGCCGATGCCGATTTTCTCATAGAAAGACCTGATATTGCGCAATTGGACAGGGTTATTTTTTGATGTCAAAATCTGTTTATATGCTCGATACTAATATTTGCAGCTTTCTGATTCGCAGCAAACCAGAATATTTACTGGATAAACTGCAAGAAATGACTCAATTGCAACATCAAATTGTGATTTCTTCGATTACTTATGCAGAACTTATGTTCGGCGCAATCAATAAAAAAGCCAGTCCTAAAATGCCAGAAATTGTCGCAGAATTTGTGGACAGACTTCATGCGGTTTTAGCTTGGGATAAAAAAGCGGTTGAAGCTTCAACTCGCATTAAAAAACAACTGGAGTTGCAAGGCACACCGATTGGACATAACGATACTTTAATCGCGGGTCATTGCATTGCGGTTAGTGCAATTTTGGTGACTGATAACGTCAGAGAATTTCAGCGCGTTGAGAAACTGATTTTTGAAAACTGGATTAAACGATAAACTGGCTTTTGAAATTCAAAAACTGCAAATGCAGCTTGAAATGAAAAACAAAGTTGTGCCATGCAGCAGCGGGTTGTGCCTATTTACAGAAATTTCTGGAAATGACTGAAAAATTGAACGGAGAAAACTATGCAAGCCATTGAATTTAAAACACAGTTAAAAAACGGCATAGTTCAATTGCCTATTTCTTATCAACACTGGCAGGAAGGCAAAACCATTAAAGTCATTCTGCTGGCAGAAGACAATGCTGAAAAAACAGCCGCGCCTAAAAAAGCAGCCGCCATTAACCGCCACGCCGGAAAAATTAAACTAAACCAAGACCCGCTCGAATTTCAACGCACTCTTCGAGACGAATGGACATGAAAATTGTTTTAGATACCAATGCCGTGCTGTATTTTTTAGGTGGGCGTTTGACAGAACCTTTACCCGATGCAGAGTTTTATGTTTCAGTGATTACTGAAATAGAATTGTTATCCTATCCACTTTTAGCCATTGAAGAAGAAAAAGCGATTGATGATTTTTTAGCCGATGTGACAATCGTAGATTTGACCGCGCCAATCAAGCAAGCAGCTATCGCATTGCGTCGCCAGTATCGCTTTAAATTGCCGGATGCGCTGATTGTTGCAACCGCCCAGTGTTTAAACGCTGATTTGCTGACTAATGATATTAAATTATTGAATATAGAGGCGTTATCAACTAAACCATTGCGGCTTAATGATTGACAAAGTTGTGTCCTGCAACAGCGGGTTGTGAAAATCAGAAAAAGCAAATCTCGCAATAGGAAGAAATCAACACACTATTAAAAAAAAGAGGTGAAAAAATGACAACCTATCAAACCGATTTTTATAGCTGGACACAACAGCAAGCCGCTTTCCTAAAAGCCAGACAATTCAATGAACTTGATTTTGACAATCTGATTGAGGAAATAGAAACAATGGGACGTTCCGAAAAACACGCATTAGAAAGTCGTTTGGCTGTTTTGCTTCAGCACTTGTTAAAATGGAAATATCAGCCGGAAAGAAGAGGGCGGAGTTGGCAATTAACCCTTAAAGAACAACGGCTTAAATTGGCTAAATTGCTGAAAACAAATCCAGGTTTAAAAAGCGAACTCGATGAAATCTTAGCAGATGCGTATCAATTAGCCGTTGTTAAAGCGGCAAAAGAAACGAAATTTGATGAGGCTGTTTTTCCTGCTGAATGTCCTTGGTTATTGTCGCAAATAACGCGCACTGATTTTTATCCTGATTAAAAGACAAAGTTGTGCCATGCAACAGCGGGAAATCACTTATTTAAAAGAACTGCTGGATATGCACAAAAACTCAAAAACCAATTTTACGGAATAAAAAATGCCAACAGCCACATTTAAAGAATGGAGTTTATCGGCTTTAGAAAAAGCGTTTGGTTTAAAACAAATTTGGCAATCCGATTTGCTTGATGCGTGGAGACAAATGCCTTATGAAATCAATGAAACCGACAAAAACAGTTTATTAAAATTGCAAGCTGTTTTAATACGCGGCGGACAATATTGGAATGAAGTTGAACTGGAAAATAAATTCATCAGTCCATTAATCATGTTAGCCGAAATTGATGATGAACAAATGGGCTATTTTTTGGAACGCCCATTATCCGCAACAGTGGGGGATTATCAGTTATCAGGCACTGTAGATGGCATGATTGCAACAGGGTTTCGTGAGCCAGATATTCCCTTATTTTGTATGCACGAGTATAAACGCAGTCTGGAAAATCAAGGCGCACCGGATGCACAAGTGCTGGCTGCGATGCTGGTTGCGCGTGAATTAAACCCTGCCTCTCATCCTATGTATGGCTTGTATGTTATCGGCTTTGACTGGCATTTTATGGTTTTAGAAGGCAACCATTATTGCATCAGCAAAACCTATAATGCAGATGATGAAGAAATTTTTGTTTTATTTAAAATGCTTAAAAGCTTGAAACAACTGATAGAAACACAGTTATCATAGGATTAAAAGACAAAGTTGTGCCATGCAACAGCGTGAAATCGCCTAGTCCTTAATAGTTTGCCCATTAGCCTCTAATTGCCCTGAAGTCATCAGTGCATCTAATTCCGCATCAATTTCCGCCAATAATAATTCAACATAATTAAGCTTAATTTCAGTGCGGGTACGCGAGGCATCAAGCAATTCCAACAAATTGGTTTTACCAAATTTATACGAATCTTCCGCCATACGGCGAAGGGTGGACAAAGGCTGCATCACTTGTTGTTCAAACTTAGCTAACGTTTCTCGCCGCCGCGTTAATACATTCACCGCCCGTTCTAATTCTTGTCGCGTTGAAGCCAAAAGCAATTCTCGCTTTAAAGTGGCGGCATGTTTATCCGCTTCGGCACGCGCCATATTGCCTTGCCCACGGTCAAAAATGGGAACATCAACCGCCACACCAACATAAGTTGTTAATCCATAAGGCTTATCTGTGTAAGCCGTACCCAATTGTAACGCCGGAACTGGCCAACGTTCCCGCTCGGCTTTATCCACATTGGCATCGGCGGCAATCGTTTCCCGATACGCGGTTTTTATGTCTGGATTGTACTGTTGCGCTAACTGCCAAAGTTTATTGACATCCTCAGGCGTACCCAGTGGGGCTAATTTTCCCACCACTTTTGGCTTCCATTGTGGAAAACCTAATAACACCCCTAAATCCCCGTAAGCCGCCGCCATGTCGGTATGCGCATTGTCCAAACGCGCCTCTAAATTCAGCATTTCCTGCTCAATGCGCAACACATCATAACGACTCGCCGCGCCCGCATTTTCGCGACCGCTAATAATCGCCTTAATTTGGCGCAATTCCTGATGCGCATTTTCCAACACCGCAATCCGCTCTTGACCGGCTAACAATTGACTGAATAATCGCCATGTTCCACGCAAAATTTGCGTTTGTTCAACCTCAACAGTCGCCTCGGCAACTTCCACGCGCCGCTCGGCTAATTCAACCCGCGCCCCCCGTTGTCCCGCCACCAACATAGGAATGGATAAATTATATTGTTGCTGTGACGGGCCATTAAATTGCGTATCACGATTCCCCAAAGTCTGTTGAAAACGCCCATAGCTAAACGTTGGATTAGGCAACACGTCGGCGGCAATCACTTCCGCTTGCGCGGCTTCAATTCGATTTAATGCCAGTGCATAACGTGGACTTTTTTCACGCACAATTTTTAATAATTGCCCAATCGTCACGCGACTGGGCAAAGTTTCACGTTTTTCTGCGGCGGCGGTTTGCACTTTATCGACAAAAACCTTTTTAAAATCAACATTTTTATTGCGTTTACTGTCGCTTTCGATAGCAAAAGCCGCAGGATGACTGTAAATTAACAAAAAAAGCACCGCCAGTATTTTTTTAGGCTGAAAAATCAATGTATTCATAGTGAATATTTTTAGAGTTGAAAGGGAAGCTCGTCAAGCTCTTCAGGTGTCAACATGTGCCGCGAAGTCACAAAAGTATAAATAACCGGCAATACAAACATCGCCACGAAAAAGGTAGTCAACATGCCGCCGACAATCACCACGGCGAATGGACGCTGGGTTTCACTGCCAATACTGGTGGATAATGCCATCGGCAATAATCCCAATAATGCCAATAATGAAGCCATTAACACCGCGCGTAATCTTTGCGCTGCTCCTTCTCTGACAGCTTCATTTAAAGTATAGCCAGAACGGCGCATTTCTTCCGTGGCACTGACCACCAGCAACCCCATCAAACACACTTGCCCTAATAGCGCAATAAAGCCAATTGCCGCGCTTACCGATAATGGAATATGCGTCAACCACAACGCAAAAATCCCGCCAGTCATCGCAAACGGCGTAGCAATTAAAATCGCCCCGGCACTACGCGCCGATTGCAAGGCGGTATATAACAGTGCTAACACGATAACCACCGCAATGGGAATCATCACGCCTAAACGTGCCATAGCGCGTTGTTGGTTTTCAAACTCACCGCCCCATACTAAAAAATGTCCCTCTGGCAAGGTCACTTTGTCCTCCACCAACGCAATCGCCTCATGCACCACCGAACCTAAATCGCGTCCCTCGACATTAAATTTAAGAGCCATATAACGACTGTTGGCTTCGCGGTCAATCGACGCACGCCCGCTGGCAACTTTGATTTTACTCAATTCATGTAACGGCACATTAGCCCCTGCGGGCGTAACAATATTTAAGTTACCAATTTTAGTCATATCATTACGATGATGTTCTGGCAAAATCAAACGAATCGGCACTAAGCGTTCTTGTTGCCAAATTTCAGAAACCAGTCGTCCTGCCATACCAATTTCAACAGTATCTTGCACCATACCGACGGTTAAACCGTGACTTGCAAGTGCTTGCCTATCCAAATTAAGCTGCAATTGTGGAATTTGCGATTGCCGGTACAAATCCAAATCCACCACACCGGGCAAATCCGCCAGCACATCTTTTGCAGACTCCAAAGCTTTACGCATTTTCTCTAAGTCAATGCCATAAATTTTTAACACCACTTTACCGCGCACACCGCTTACCGCTTCTTCTACGTTATCTTTAATCGGCTGCGAAAAATTAAATCGCACCCCAATAATATCCTTTAACGCCTCACGCATTTCATCCTCTAACTGCGGTTTGGTGATGCCATCGCGCCAATGATCATGGGATTTTAGATGCACAAAGGTTTCGCTATTATTCACCGACTCATTATCAGTTCCGTCTTCAGAACGTCCTTGCTGACTTAAAATATTTTCGACTTCAGGAAATTTCATCAACCGTTTACGCATGTCCAATAAAATTTCCTGGCCTTTCGGCAAGGAAATACTCGCCGGCATTTCCACAAAAATATGCACATCGCCTTCATCTAACTCAGGCAAAAATTCAGTTCCCAATTGCGTAGCCGCTAAACCTGCGCTGATAAATAATGCCATTGCCACCGCAATCGCAATCACACGCTGTTCCAGCAACCGATTTAAAATTTTTTGATAACCATTGCGTAACCACCGCAAAAATTTTGGCTCTTCAATCAAGGCATGTTTGGGTTGAATAAATAATGCACACAACGCCGGCACTAAAAACAACGCGAAAATCAAGCCACCAATCAAGGCAAAACTGTAAGTCATTGCCAAGGGGCTAAAAATTCGCCCTTCCACACGCTCTAAGGTGAACACCGGAATCAACGCCGCAATAATAATTAACATTGCAAAAAAAGCCGGTTTAGCCACCGTAAACGCCGCGTCACTGATTAAATGCAGCATATCGCGATTCGATTTGGGTCGTCGGTGTGAGGCTTGATGAATCACGTTTTCGATTAACACCACCGCACCGTCTAAAATAATGCCAAAATCAATCGCCCCCATTGAAATTAAATTAGCTGGCATTTTTAATTGATACAGTCCCCAAAATGCCACTAATAATGACAACGGAATCACCGCTGCTACAATCAATGAACCCCGCACACTGCGCAAAAACAGCCACACCACGCCCACGACTAAGAAAAATCCGTGTAGCAAGTTGTCAAACACGGTATGCAACGTCCGTTTTACTAATTCACTACGGTCTAAAAATGGAATAATTTGCATTCCTTTCGGCAAAATACGGGTATTAAGTTCATCCACTTTAGTGTGTATCGCGTCCAATACCGTAGACGGATTTTGTCCACGCCGCAGTAATACCATCCCTTCAACCACTTCTTTTTTATCATCTAAGCCAACCGCGCCCTGACGCGGGGTATAAGATTGTATCACCCGCGCCACATCCCCCACCGTCACCGACGTGCCTTGCTTATTTTTCAGACCGATGCGTTTAATATCTTCAACCGAATTCAAATTGCCGATACTACGCACTACCATTTGTTGGTCGCCATGGCGCACAAAACCTGCACCGGCATTACGATTTGATTTTTCAATGGTTTGCGCCACATCATCTAAAGAAAGCGACAGTGATTGCACTTTAACCGGATCAATTTCAATAAAAAACTCGCGATAATAGCCGCCAAAAGTCAACACATCTGCGACACCGGGAATTTGTTTTAAGGTGCGGGTAATATCCCATTCTTGCGCGGAACGTAAGTCATACAAAGAATGGTGCGAGCTGACGACAATGAATTTATAAATTTCCCCCAGCGGCGTATAGTCAGGTGCTAAAATTGGAATAGTGCCTGCGGGCAATTCCGCCGCCGACATCCGTTGCGACACTTCAGTTCTGGCACGAAATCCGTCAACGCCATCATCAAACACAATCGTCACTAGCGATAAACCAAACAAACTTTGACTGCGCATTTGCATCATGCCAAATGTACCGTTTAATGTTCGCTCCATCGGGATAGTGACTTTTCGCTCCACCTCTTCAGGCGCGTAACCGGGCAGCACCGTAATCACCGTGACCTGCATATTAGTAACATCAGGATAGGCTTCAATCGGTGTTTGTATAAAAGCATGTGTACCAAAAATAGCAATAATCACTGCCAACGTCACAACCACTAAGCGTCTATGAACACAGCGTTCAATTAAAGTGCGCAACATAATTTATACCCTTTACAGTAGCATTTGTGCTTCAGAATCAAGCAGTAATGCCCCGGAAGTCACCACTCTATCACCCTCTTTTAACCCCGTTAATATCGGTACTAAGTCATCACGAATTTCGCCGACTTCAACTTTACGCGGTTTAAATACATTCGGCCCTTCTTCGACATAAACAATGGTTTTATCACCATCTTTAATCAACACCGCCTCATTAGGCAATAAAATTTCCGCCGCCGTCACTGCTTTTATCACCGCCTTACCATACATACCTTCTTTAATCCCAGTCATATCAGTATCTAAATCAATATACACCGAAGCACGGCGCAAATCCGACTCCATACGGATACTGACGGCAGTGACATGCCCATTGATAACCTTAGATAACGTAGGAATGGTTAATTCAACCGCCGCATTTTTTTCAATAAAAGCCAAATCATCACCAAACACATCAGCCACAATCCGCAACGCATCGGGCTTGCCCAATTCAAACAACGTTGCGCCAGCTTCAACAGCCGCACCGACTTCGGTAGACACTTTTAACACCATCCCAGTAATTGGCGCACGCAACAGCCAAGTCGAACCCGTACCACCGCCTAAAATATGCACAGCTTGAACACTACGCGCATAATCCGCCTGTGCCTGTTGCAATTGCGTATTCGCCGCCGCCCGTTCAATTTCCAACCCTACCCCACTGCGACGCATTAAATTTTGCCTGCGCACTTGGTCTTGCGCATGATGTAATTCCGCCTGTGCCCGCGCCACTTCCGCCCGCATTTGCGCCACTTCTGGGCTTTCTAAATCCGCCAAAACAGTACCTACTTTAACCTGATCACCAATTTGCACATGTACCGCATTCACACGCCCTGCCACCACTGCACCGGCTATTGACAAACCTTTTTTCTTAAACTCTATGCGTGCCGGAGCCTCTATCAGCATATTGGTTGCCTGTAACTTAACCACCGCGACTTTAACATAAGGGTTGGCAGAAATTTTTAGTGACGGATCGATACCGGGAATTTTTGACCTTAATAGCTGCGACTTTAAAACCGTCGAGTCAATCTGAGTAGAAGGATTTTTATCAACCGATTTAGCCGGAGGCGTTGGCGAATCAGACTTTGAACAAGCGACTAACCCAACAACGGTGAGCAACAACAAAAAATAATAACGCATAGTAATAAGTAATAACTTACAAGAAGGAGAACAATCATAATAAAGGAACTATTAAAAAATAGCTTAAAATATTCCCAAGCAATACGGTGTATTAGTGTAGTCTAGGATTAATTAACTTTCTCTTCCATAAAGGGGAGCGATTCCTACAGCAAGATGCTTATATCCAAGTGCGAGAATATTTTCAGCGGCACGATTATAAAGAACAGAGCGGCTAAAAATACATTTAACACACTAAAATTATTTTAAATCAATAAGTTATATTTTTTAACCCTCAATCTGTAAATTAAAACCACCACAAGCACAATTTCAAATTGCATTTTGCTTTACAACTTTCAAACCGCACGATTTGCATAATCAGCATAACAGGCTAATTTTTCATCCAAACTAACCAACCAATCGGCATTTACCAACGCAGAAATAATGCGTTGAATTTCCAATTGCTCACCATCTTTTAATTTGCGCAAAAAACCTAATTCAATGACTTTATTAATCGCAGTATTAATTTGTTCATTAATTTGCGCCTCATTGCTTTTTTCCGGCATAAACACCAACATCGCATTGTGCAATTCTTGTCGTGAAACAATCACACGCAATTGCCCCCCTTCCTTATCCGCTTCTACCATACGTTTGCGCAATAAAACGCACAACAAACTAACATGAAAGCTTAAAGGACGGCGACTAATTAAACGAGGTAATTCAATTGCATTTTCTTCAATAACCTGCTGTGTCAGCCACGCATATCCTTCTATTTCATTAACCTCTAATTTCAAACCCAAAACTTTAAAATAATCCAAAACTTGCGCGTGCAAACTTAATAAATCTTCCCACAAATTAGGCTGTTCGTTACGAAATAAAATGCCTTTTAATAAATGAATTAATACACAAGAAAGTTTAGGTGAAGTTTCAGAATGGCTCATGTTCATTTTAATGGTTGTAGAAAAGAAAATAAATAATCAGCGGGTAAAAATAACACGCGGTATTAAAGCAGATTTGATTACACCCTCTTGCGTTTGCCAATAAATTTCTACCTCTTTATCAATATCCACGCTACCGCCATTTTCATGTGTAGCCAAATTAATATAGGCTAATAATTCACCTAAACCTTTTTCTAATGGATATTGTTGGCAAATTTCTTCTAATGTAATTTGCGATTGTGATTGTAATAATTTATAAATTCGCGCCTGCAATATTGCTACATCCACATAATGCTGACTATATAATAAATCCGTTGTAAATTCAGCAACGCCTGAGGTTAAGTTTTGTGAATTCAGTACCGCACGAGTCGGCGGACGAAATAAAGTGCGTAATAAAGGCAACTCTATTTGCACTTTGGTATCATCTAATACCATGAATTGTTTATCTTTAGGTGGATTGTGCTTTATTGCAATAGCTTGTTTTTCGACGCGCTGAATAATTGCCATAATGCGTTTATTTTCTAGCCAAACTTGGTCATCCAAATAACGGCGCAATTGTTCAACCAAACCAGAATTGGTATGCTGGACTTTTTCCCCAGCTTCTAATAAACGGTATTTCATTTTCGCCAGCAACTCGTCCGGTTGACAGGCTTGTACTTCTGCTAATGCTAACACTTTTTGAATTAAACCATTAAATTCTTCCTGTTTTGCCGGTGACATTAGTAAACTCCAAAACGCTTTGAAGCTTTTACCCTGATCAGAATCAACAATTTGATCTTGCGCATTGAAAATATCGTCTAATAATTGCCCTTTTGCTTTATCGCTAGTGGCGATTTTTTCACGAGCGTGACGGTCTAATTGACGAAAATTTTCTTCCACTTGGCGAAAGTCCATTAATAAACTGCGAGCGGTTTCTTCTAATTGATAAAAACGTTCTTTGACTTGGCGCGGGTCATAACTGATTAATTCACCATTTTGTAACCGATTGATTTCAGCATCAATAGCGGCTTTTTGTAATTGTAATTCGGTAATGCGTTGTTGTGGGTCAGTTTCCGCGCCTTGCAGAATACTTTTTAACAATTCAAATACCGTTAATAAACGTGATTCTGTACCGATAAATTGTTTTTGTTGTAAACTGCGTAGCCATTCAATGGCTTTTTCGCTGGCAGGGGTTAAATCATACTCCGGTTCATCATTTTTGCCGGTATAATATTTGCGTAAAAAACCATTATCGTTATGCGCCCAATCGGTTAAATAGGCTTTAGCGGATTTGGGATAAAGTTTATCGCCATGAATCTGGCGCAAATGAAACAACGTATCATCAAGTTTTTCAATTAATTGTGCTTGTGGTAATGAGCGTGAATTCGCTTGAATAAATACGCGATAAAAAAAACTTATCATTAACGGTGCATTGTCGGCGCGTAATAATTGCCAAGTTGGATGTTGACGTAGTTTGATTAAATAATCGTGTTCCATTTGGATTATGTCATGGTTAAATATTAAAGACCGTCAAGAGCGACACTCTGCGTATTTCTGGATTGATATTCACTTAGCTCTTGCATAACGGATACACTAACATTTTTCAATATTTCTGTCATAATTACCTCGCTAGTTTAACACTTTAAACAGTGGCATCCGTGAATTCACTTTTGAAAATCTTACAGCACATTGAAAATCAGGGTTCTTTTTCCACCTCTGCTACCATGCTCGCGTGTTTTTTAGGTTTAAAAGTGAACAACATAGGTGCTGTCGGTTTACCGTTGTCCACAATCCAAGCAAATCCCTGTATCCGTCGTTGTTAAACTTTTAAATATTTAACCATCGTAGTTAGTAAATACGATATAAAGCCAAATTTTTTTAACCGACCTGTGCATTAGGGCGGCCTTTTCCACCTGTATAAGATGAGTGATATGTCAACTGAAAATAATTTTTTGCCGATGCCGGGCTTAGACATGGTTGGTCGCGGCATTTATTTACGGCCACAAATTCCTTTTGAACTGAAAAATATTTTGTTTCAGCCTGCCAATGAACAAAAATATTTTTCTAAAGAAACCAATGAAACCTATGTTGTGCCGGATGGTTATGAAGTTAATGACAGTCCGCCGATGCCTTCGAGTCAAGCGTTAAATCAAGTAAAAATTGAAGAATCGTGGGAACGCTTTGAAAAGAAAACCAGTTTAGATGCCAGTTGTGCGGTCAGTAATGCGCCGTTTAGCGTGGATGTGAATGCCAGTCAAACCAGTCAATTGCGAGTTGACGAAGATGCTTATTATGCACTGCGCAATTCATTTATTCCGTTGTGGAGCATTTATATTGCCGACAATCGCAAATTTTTAAAATTACCCAAAACCATTGATGTGCCAGTACCGTTTAGCCATGCCCATCGCAAGGCTTATGAACGTTTTTTTGAACAATACGGCACGCACTACGTTAAGCGGGTGTGGGTAGGGGGCAAAGCGACGCTGGCGTTTACGATTGTAAAATCGTCGAATATGTCCAAAGAAGATATTCAAGCCGGCTTAAAAGCCAGTAGTGTTGCCGGCAATGTGAACGTCAATGCCAGCCAGCAGCAGAGTAAAGAAAAATTACAAAATAATTCGCAATGCACGGTATTTGGTAAAGGTGGCGATGAATTAAAACTGGCGGCGTTAAGTTCGTTGAATGAAGAGCATTATAATCAATGGCTGGCGACGATTAATGCAAACCCGCAAGTGATTGAATTTGATGCCTGTGGCATTTGGACGCTGATTGACGATGTGGAAAAAGCCGAAGCCTTGCGTGATGCCTATACCGAAGCGACGGTGTTTACGCCATTGCGGGTGGTGTTTAATTTAGACCGTTGTATTCATGTGTTTCGCGGCGATTATTATTTTTATTATGACACCGAAAAAGCCGAAAGCAGTCGTCCGGCTAAAATTCGTGAAGCGTGGCCGATGTTGGTTGATGCCGGTTTTGAACAAGTCGATGCTGCGTTTTTGGGGAAATATTTAACCTCGGCAACCGGTGAAGATTTAAGTCGCAAACTGTATTTTTTTAATCGTGACAATTACTTACGTTTGGATGTCGATACCCGTACCATTGATGAAGGTTATCCGAAAAAAATCGCTGAAGGCTGGCCGGGGGTGACATTTGAGCGGCTGGACGCAGTATTAAATGCCGGCGTGGATGCGGTGTATTTCTTTTTGGGTAATCAGTACATTCGCTTTAATATGCACAACAATCATGCCGACGACGGTTATCCCGATGTGATTAATAAACGCTGGGTGGGACTGACGTTTGACCGTATTGACGCGGCGGTGTATTGGGGCAATGGCAAGGTGTATTTTTTCCGTGGCAATCAACACATTCGCTATGATATGGTGAATTATCGCACCGATGCGGGGTATCCTAAATTTATCATCGGCAATTATGTCGAAGATTGGAAATTTTTTGATTAGGGGTAGATAAATGACACAACAAATTACAAACGCAGAGCGTGCTGAGGGCTTGGTAAAAGGCTATATGCTGGGTTCACTCGGCGTGGGACTCGTGCCTTATCCGGCAGTGGACATGGCGGTGTTGGTGGCGATTCAGCTTAAAATGCTACATAATCTGGCAAAGATCTATGCGGTTGATTTTTCACAAGAATTAGCTAAAGAAGTGGTCACGTCCTGCTTAGGCGGGGTGTTTCCGGTCTCGATGGCAAGTCAATTAAGCCGCTTTATTCCGGTATATGGCGTATTGGTTAAAGGCGTTAGCACAGCGGCTTTTGCAGGTGCTTTTACCTATGCAGTGGGTAAATTATTTATTCAACATTTTGAATCCGGCTGCACGTTTTTAACTTTAGACCCCGCGCAAGTAAAAGCCTATTTTGCCAGCGAGTTTGCACAAGGCAAAGTCGAAGTAAATAAAAACTTTGTTGGCATTAAACCTTAAGCGATTCATTACACAAATCCGTCAGGTCTTAAAAACCTGACGGATTTAATGTTGTGTTAACAATTAATGCAGCAACGTCCCCACGCCTTGGTCAGTAAACAACTCCAACAGCACCGCATTTTCCACCCGCCCATCAATAATATGCACATTGGCAACGCCGCCTTTTAACGCATCCACCGCACAACGGGTTTTAGGAATCATCCCCCCGGAAATAGTGCCGTCGGCAACTAATCTGTCCACATCTTTAATGGACAAACCGGTTAACAAATTGCCTTGCTTATCTAAAATGCCAGTAATATCAGTCAACAATAATAACTTTTCCGCGCGTAAAACTTCCGCCACTTTTCCCGCCACCAAATCAGCATTAATATTGTAAGAACGCCCATCTTTACCGACCCCAATCGGCGCGATAACGGGAATAAAATCACTATGCCCCAACATATCGACCACCGCCGGATCAATGCTTTCCACTTCGCCGACATGACCTAAATCAATGATTTCTGTATCTAAATCCTGTGACTCAGCGCGTTGTAATACAATTTTACGCGCCCGAATAAAATCACCGTCTTTGCCGGTTAACCCCACCGCTTTACCACCGCTGTGATTAATTAAATTAACAATATCTTTGTTAACCAAACCACCGAGTACCATTTCTACCACATCCATCGTTTCACTATCGGTAACGCGCATTCCATCCACAAACTCGCTTGCTTTACCTAATTTTTTCAATAAGTTACCAATTTGCGGCCCGCCACCGTGTACCACAATCGGATTAATGCCGACTAATTTCATTAACACAATATTACGCGCAAAACTTTTTTTCAGCTCTTCATTAATCATGGCATTGCCGCCAAATTTAATCACCACCGTTTTACCCTGAAAGCGACGAATATACGGCAAGGCTTCGGTTAAAACATGCGCAATTTGCTGGGCGGTATTTTTCTCTAACGTGCGGTTAGTATTCATAAATAAACCTTGGTAAAAAATAATGTAAAAATAAATTAGCTACACCGACGGTGGCTAAAAATTTGTATCTAATTGAAAATATTGTAAAATTCCATCCAATTCCTGCAAACTAGTGTAATTTATCAGCAACTGCCCCGTACCATTTTTTTGCTGTTTAATTTCGACTTTAGCCTTTAAAGCCTCGGTCAATTGTTGTTGCAAACGCAAGGTGTCACGGTCTAATAAATGCCGCTGCTGCGGTTTGAGTTTACGGTGTGCTTGTTGGACTAAATTTTCGGTGGCGCGGACGGTTAAGCCCTGTTGCACAATTTTTCGCGCTAAAGTCACCTGTAAAGCGGATTCTAAGCTTAACAACGCGCGCGCATGTCCCATCGTTAACTGACCAGTAATCAATAGCGATTTCACCGTCTCGGCGAGTTCCAACAAACGCAAGGTATTGGTGATGGTAGTTCTGGATTTACCCAGCGCGTCTGCCACTTGCTGATGGGTCATGGCAAAATTTTCCAGCAATTTTTTTAACGCCTGCGCCTCTTCCAGCGGATTTAAGTCCTCGCGTTGAATATTCTCAATTAATGCCAATGCCGCCGCGCTTTTGTCATCAAGGTTTTTTACCAGCACCGAGACCTCTTGCAATCCGGCTAATTGCGCCGCTCGCCAACGCCTTTCACCGGCGATAATTTCAAAACGGTCAGCGGCTAGTTGGCGCACCACAATCGGTTGAATAATGCCTTGTGCGCTGATGGAATTAGCCAGTTCCTGTAAGGCTTCGGGGTGAAAATATTGACGGGGTTGCGCGGCATTAGGCTGCAAAAACTCTATCGGCACAGACACTAGCGTGTTGCTTGATTTCAATGGCGCGGGCGTTAATGAGGCAAAAAGGTTGTCTAAACTCGATTTTTTAATGTCCATCTTGCGTTTAATCAAATCCCCCTGCCGCTTTTTTTAAACAACATGCAGAGGGATTTTATAACCTTAGGCTAAAACTGAATAATATTCTTTAAAATGTTGAATACGGTCAGCCAAGCCAATAGTTCCGCCGTTGACTTTTTTCGTCACTTCCGTGACAACCGCATCACTCGCTCCCTTATCGGCGGAATTATTTAAAGCGCGGGAATTCCAATACCACGCGGCGGACAATAACGCATATTTACTGGCGACTAAATCAGGATTAGCCACCACGTCTTCATCAACACTTTTATCGAACTCAGCATAATTAGTTTTACCGGTTAATTGAATATAACCGCGTCCGCGATATTTATAACCCTCTTTGCTGGCTTCGTCACCATTGCCCATCCGGTTCGCATACACCCGTGAGGCGATTTTTTCCGGTTGCCGCGCGTAATTAGCCGCATTAACGGTTCTAAAATATTTACCAAAAATTTTATTCAAACCCGCCGCCGAATAATTCAAATTCTCTTGCGTCGCTTTAAAGCCGGCACTTTCATGGGCGCATTGAGCAAGAAAATGTGCTAACCGCAATGGCGTATTAATTTTAAATTTTGTAACACAATCAGGGATTTGTGCGATAACGGCATCTGGAACATGCCCTTTTAATTGGTCTAAATTTAAACCGGGAACTGTTGCTGCGACTGCTGTTGCGGTACTAGGGTCGGTGGACACCACTTGATCCGCCGAAGAATCAATTTCAATTGGATTACCATCGTCATCCACCAAATTGCCGTTTTCATCTCTGGCGGCAATCACTGCAAACATTTTACTCCACGTTCCGTCACCGACAATGCCATCTGCTTTTAAACCATTTGCTGCCTGCCAATCCTTAACCGCTTTATTGGTCGCAGGACCAAACGACCCATCAACTTTTAACCCCAATTTGGCTTGTACTTTTTTTACATCATCGCCATTTGAACCGATTTTAAGTAGCATATTTTTTTCCCCAACAACGTGTTTAATAATTGAAAAGTGTGTGACCACAAAATAGCGCAGTAGAATCTTTTTGCATGAAGAAAACAACCAGCCGCTGTGGATAATAAATCAATCTGGCATGGCGAACAAGGCAATAGTCGTTTAGCGTCGATGAGTACCAGGTTTTTTTAGAACAACGCCAACGCTTCTAAACATTTTTTAAAATGCACCGTCCCCGAACTTGGTTCTATATGGCAATTGGGCAACACAAAACCATACTGTAATCCCGCCTGGTCTGCATCCACTAACCAGCGGCACAGTTGACTTAAGCGTTGTTCGCTGTCATAACCGGGGGACATTTCGTAATTAAGCCATAACTCGCTAGAATTTTCACCGCTGTATTGTTTACTAAACAATCCTAGCCCTTTGGCAAAGGCTTTCCAGTGAATATGTCGAATCGAGTCGCCGTTTTGATATTCCTTTAAAGCATAAAAATCCTCATGTCCTTGGCGACGGCTGCCTTGCTGGGGTTTACCGCCCGCACCTTCGGGAAATGCGATATTGTTTTTAGTGGGCGCAGGATACACCAAGGCTTTAATATCAAAGCGTAACACCGACCAAGTGTAAAATAATCCCAGCGGATAAGTGCTGGAGAGAATAATTTTTTCACACGAATGCCAACCGCGTTTTTTAGTCGGTGAATATAAGGTAATTATTTGTTTTTGTTCAGATTCTATATTTAAGAAGAGACTTTCATGTAGATGCAGTTGCAGATTAATTCGTGCTTGCAAACTTGGATTCGTAAGGTGCAAGGCAAAACCTGCGGCTTCGCCTGCAAATACGTTTGTACTTTGTCCCGGACTGATAATTAAACCGGATAAATTTTTAAAACTGTGTAAGGTGGTGATAAAAAAAATGCTCGCTAACAAAAAACACAATAAATACGCGAGGTTATTGTTATAAATAAGCGCGATTAACAGCAATAACAATAATAACAACACAAAGCCTAATCCGCGTTGGCTGGGAACAATAAAAATCCGACGGTGGCTTAAGGTAATCGGTTGGTTGCTGGCAGGTTCAATGCGAAACCATTTCATCGCCAATAATGCAGTTAATTTTTTCATAGAGGGAATAAGGCTACTAAAAATACATTTTTTCTCGTTCCCCCCAGTTTGGGAACGCACAGAAGGTTTAACAAGCGGATAAGGCAAACGGCGTAGCCATTTTAGATGACAATACGCATTTAAGCAGTATTCTTTCGCCAGCGTGGGAGTAATCGCTCTGCGCTAACATGCGTTTTAACCCAGTACAGAGAAAGGAAAGCTAAAAATCCGATTATTGCGGAAAAGTTTAATGCCTACTATTTTGCGGATTATAAAAAACAACCTATTGATTTACTTATAAAAATGTGTGCGGTGACGGTGAAAACAGTGAAAGTTATTGAAACAATGGCGGACAATCGGTTAAATGGTCATTGACTTTAATTAGCGCAGTGTTTGATAACTGGTGGATTATTAACCGTCCGCAATGAAAAATCAGTCAGTATAAAATTATCGGCTTGCTTAAAGCCTAAGTAGAGAGAAAATACAACGTGAGTAGAGAAACTTTTTGTAACGCAAAACGTGTGGTGATTAAAATTGGCAGTTCTTTATTAACTGCCGGCGGGCAAGGTTTGAACAAACCGGCGATTGCGGCGTGGGTTGCACAAATGGCGGCTCTGCGGCAACAGGGGATTGAGGTGGTGCTGGTTTCATCAGGGGCGGTGGCAGAAGGCATGGTGCGCTTAGGCTTAAAACAACGTCCGAAAACTTTGCACGAATTACAAGCCGCCGCTGCGGTTGGACAAATGGGGCTGGTGCGGGTGTTTGAGAATAAATTTCAACGCCATCAATTACATGCGGCACAAATTTTATTAACCCATGATGATTTAACCAATCGCCAGCGTTATTTGAATGCGCGTAGCACGTTATTAACCCTGCTTGAGTTTGGCGTGATTCCGGTGATTAATGAAAATGATACCGTCGCCACCGATGAAATTCGTTTCGGTGATAATGATACTTTGGGGGCGTTGGTGGCGAATTTAGTCGAAGCGGATTTGTTGATTTTGCTCACCGACCAACTGGGTTTATTTGATGCCGACCCTAGTATAAATCCACACGCTAAACTGATTGAATCGGCACATGTTAATGACAGTTTGCTCGATGCGGTGGCGGGCGAAAGTCGCAGTGGTTTAGGGCGCGGTGGGATGTTTACTAAAGTTAAAGCCGCACGTTTGGCGGCGCGTTCTGGTGCAGCAACTGTGATTGTTGCAGGTAGCATTGAAAATGTGATTACGGCGGTGATGGCGGGGGAAAATAAAGGCACTTATTTACAATCGGATATTGCGCCATTGGCGGCGAGAAAACAATGGTTGGTTGGGCAGTTACAAATGAAAGGACAGCTTGTATTGGATGCAGGGGCGGTGAATGTGTTGAAACGGGCGGGGAAAAGTTTATTGGCAGTGGGGGTGATTGCGGTGACTGGACAATTTAGACGCGGGGATTTAGTCGCCTGTTTAGATGCGCAAGGTATTGAAATTGCACGCGGATTAATTAATTATGATAGTGAGGAAACGTTAAAAATCGCCGGTAAACCCAGTAAAGATTTTGAGGCGATTTTAGGTTATGCCGATGAGGAAGAGTTAATTCATCGTGACAATATGGTGTTAGTGATTTAGTGAAATTCAAGTAAAGCGGGTAAAATAAATAACTTTACGCTTGTAACAAATTTGTCATCTTAGCATCATACTATTGTCACGTTGTAAGCCTACAATTACTTTACTTAAAATCTCATCGAGAAAGCTATGAATATAACATTTAAAATCAAATCATTAGTCGCAGGACTGGGACTGGCTTCTGCTTGTTTAGTCAGTGTGGCGGCAAATGCAGCGCAATCAGTTGATGCCGGTATCCCGGCTTATGCTAAAGCCAGCGGCGTGTCGGGTAATTTATCCAGTGTTGGTTCGGATACTTTAGCCAACCTGATGACCTTGTGGGCGGAAGAATTTAAACGTCTGTATCCGAATGTCAATATTCAAATTCAAGCCGCCGGTTCTTCGACTGCGCCACCGGCGTTAGCAGAAGGTACGTCTAATTTAGGGCCGATGAGCCGTTTGATGAAAGATAATGAAATCGGCGCGTTTGAAAAAAAATACGGCTATAAGCCGACCGCGATTCCGGTTGCGGTGGATGCGTTAGCGGTTTTTGTGCATAAAGACAATCCAATCAAAGGGTTAAGCATTCCGCAAGTGGATGCGATTATGTCTTCAACGCGCAAATGCGGTTATGCCACCGATATTACCACTTGGGGACAAGCCGGTTTAGAAGGGGCGTGGAAAGACAAACCCATTCAGTTGTATGGACGCAATTCGGTTTCCGGCACTTACGGTTATTTTAAAGACGATGCGTTATGTAAAGGCGATTTTAAAAGTAACGTGAATGAACAACCCGGCTCGGCTTCGGTTGTGCAATCGGTCACTACCTCGGCAAATGGTATCGGTTATTCAGGCATCGGCTATCAAACTTCTGGCGTAAAAGCCGTGGCACTGGCGGAAAAAGACGGCAAGCCTTTTGTAGAAGCCACCTCTGCAAATGCGTTATCGGGTAAATATCCGTTAACCCGTTATTTGTATGTGTATGTCAACAAAAAACCTAATGAAGCGTTAGCGCCGTTAGAACTTGAATTTGTGAAAATGATGTTGTCACAAACAGGACAAAAAGAAGTGATTAAAGATGGCTATATTCCGTTGCCTGCGGCAGTGGTGAAAAAAGCGTTAGCCACTATTACTAAATAAATCAAACTATTATCCCTCTTGTGCCATAGCGTGGGAGGGATTTATCCTGTTCTTTTGTTCCTGCTTCCGTGTGCAAATGGCTGAACTCAACTCAATTCCTCAATCCACCGCATCAGTTCTTAGCTCAATGGGTCGTTACCAAAAGTGGCGACTGCTTAAAGACGCGCTGGCTCGCTATACCGTCGTCATTGGCGGCTTAGGCATTATTGGCGCAATCGTGCTGATTTTTTTCTACCTGCTGTATGCGGTGTTTCCGTTATTTTTACCCGCCCAATCCCACGCCGTTTCGCATTACCAACTTCCCGAAAAACAAGCCGGTAAAACTTGGTTATTGGCAATGGAAGAACAAAATGAAGTGGCGGTGCGTTTTACTGACCAAGGCACGGCGGTGTTTTTTGCGGTAAAAACTGGCAAAACTTTGGCCACCCAAGCGATAAAAATTCCCGCTGACACAAAAATTGTCAGCTTTGCCGAGGGCGATTTTGCTAATGGCGTGGTGGCTTATGGTTTGTCCGACGGGCGCGTGGTGGTGGTAAAACATCAATACACCCTGACTTATCCGAATAATGTGCGCGTGATTACCCCTGAGCTAAGTTATCCCTTCGGTGAGCAACCGCTGGTAGTGGATAAAAAAGGTCAGCCTTTACAGCAAATTGCGTTTAAATCCAGCGATGACTCCTCAACTTTTATTGCCAAAACCGCTGACCAACGCTTGTTATTGGTTAGTTTAGCGAAAAAACAAGCGTTATTTGCTGAAGAAGTTGAATTAGAACGCACTGATTCCGCATTAGATATAGCCGCCAAAGATATTGCTTTTGTCCTGATTAATAAAGACCACAATAATTTATATCTGGCTAACACTAATGGCTTGCTGAGTTATTTTGATATTAGTGATAAAGAAAAACCACTTCTTAAACAACAACTTAATGTCGGTAGCCAGATTACTAGCATGGTGTTTTTAAATGGCGATTTATCGGTATTAATTGGTGATTCACAAGGCGTGGTTGCGCAATGGAGTATGATTCGTGATGCGCAAAATCATTCTGCGATGCAAAAATTACGCGCTTTTAACGTGTCGGATAACAAAATAGTGGCGATTAAGCCGGAAGCGCGACGCAAAGGATTTATTGCGATAGATAGCAAGGGACAAACCGGCGTTTATCACACCACCGCTGAACGTGAATTGATTAAGGAAAATATCACCGCTGCGACACCGGTGGCGTTAGCATTAGCCTCACGCGCGAATGGTTTTTTAGTTGAAGCCGAAGATGGGCAAATAGATTTTTGGCAAGTCAAAAATGAACACCCTGAAATATCGTTTAAATCGTTATGGCAAAAAGTGTGGTACGAAAGTTATCCAAAAGCGGATTATATCTGGCAATCGTCCTCCGCCAGTAATGACTTTGAACCGAAAATGAGTTTAACACCGCTGGTGTTTGGAACTTTTAAAGCCGCATTTTATGCGATGTTATTGGCAACGCCATTGTCGTTAATG
>JACCEE011198416.1_pt1 | contig 21402 bp, 19 predicted proteins | sample 7449931 | NCBI WGS metagenome assembly JACCEE01 (sample SAMN15323457, study PRJNA562643) | freshwater metagenome | isolation source: river surface water | place: USA:Blue River Watershed | collected 2017-08-19 | reverse complement strand
TTCGGCCAGCGGCTTTACGCCGAGCATGGTCCCGTGCATGTCTATAAGGCGCACCTGCGGGGACGTTATGAAACGGTTGATCCTGACTCTCTTATCGTTGTACAAACTCTGCCTCCTGTAATTACCGTCCGCGCCCTGCGCGACGACGGCCGGGACCTCGGCCCCGGAACTAATATTCTACATCTTTCCCCCCCGTAAACAAAGCGAATTCCCAATGAGAAGCGCCCTAGCGTCAGTCGGGTGCATGGGCCCGTCGGGCACGGGGTCTCGCACTAGCCTATGGCCGTGCCGCATCGAGCGCTATGCGCATCAGGCGGCCACCGTGCCACTCGTCACGGGGACCTGGCCGCTTCGCGGCCATCCCCTCGCCGCGCTTACGCAAGCGGCTCGGTCCGCGACGGCCCTCCGAACCCATGTCCCCGCCTGCCGCAGTCTATCAACAGTCAACCAGTCAAAAGCGTCCTCTACTCTCTTTAAACTACAGATACTTGCCAAAATCATTTTGAGCAACCGAAAGCGGCACACTTCACGAAATATCCAACCAATATCGGAGCAAGGATAACATCAGCAACACACCCAGCCGGGATCAGCACGGGCAACAGCACTGGGCGCCAAGGGCTCTTATATGAATATTCATCGCCGAACTGCAATCGAGATTCTTTATTAGCGCATGTTTCGCGAAAACGTGCCATTCCCTGCATATTTGAATACTCAAGACACTTCGGGGAATTTTCATCTGCCTTTAAAATTTCTTCAGGAATACGCCCAGGTTTTGGCCCCCATGCTTTTAAGCTTTGTTCTGTCGTCGCAAATAACGGAGCCTTAGCTATTTTTTTATGGAAGTATATATAACGATACTGATGCATATAGTCGTGGCCCTGAAATTCGACATAATAGTCCTCTCCATTTTGTGATACACGTGTAACCCTTTGGACAGGTCCACGTTTAACACCAAAGTCGTTGATTACACTGGAAGTCACGAAACATCCCTCCAAGACAAGTATTAAAAACAATATCGACACCAGATACAGATACTTCATTTGTGTCTCCACAATTTTCAATTTAACGAGATTATTTTTTCTTGTAAGCGTATACTTTCTCTAACCCACGGTTATTGTAGCAAGTTGCGCGGACGGCGGGGCTGCCGGGGTGAGCGACTTTAGTGCGCAGGGCCGGGCGCTGCAGCGCACCGCCTATCATTAAGGCGGCGGCGAAGATGTCCGAGGAGCGCACTGTGTGCGCGACGAGTTCTTCGCCGGCGAAAGCGCCCGGCCCTCCTCGGCCGCGCACGCTTAGGAGCTCACCCCGGCAGCCCCGCCGTCCGCGCAGGCACTCAAAAAAAGAACTCCCCGCTTGAGGCGGGGAGTTCCGTTAGCGCAGTGTTCCTATTTACTTCAGGTCCTGCGGGATGCGCATGCCGTAGAAGGAGCGCCAGACGAAGATCACGCTGATGACGAAGAACACCGCCGCCAGCATGTGGCTCACGCCCGTGTCCAGCGTAACCGCCAGCTCCACGGCCAGCAGGCCGAACAGCGTCGTGAACTTTATGATCGGGTTCATGGCCACCGACGAGGTGTCCTTGAACGGGTCGCCCACCGTGTCGCCCACGACGGAAGCGTCGTGCAGCGGCGTGCCCTTCGCGTTCAGCTCGGTCTCAACCAGCTTCTTCGCGTTGTCCCACGCGCCGCCCGCGTCCGCCATGAAGATGGCCTGGTACAGGCCGAACACGGCGATGCTGATCAGGTAGCCGATGAAGAAGTAGTGGTTCAGGCACGCGAAAGCCAGCGTGCTGAAGAACACCACCATGAAGATGTTGAACATGCCCTTCTGCGCGTACTGCGTGCAGATCTCGACCACCTTCTTGGAGTCCTCCACCGAAGCGCGGCCCGCGTCCGCCCCTTCCAGCTTTATGTTCTTCTTGATGAACTCCACCGCGCGGAAAGCGCCGGTGGTGACGGCCTGCATCGAGGCGCCCGCGAACCAGAAGATTATCGCGCCGCCCGTTATCAGGCCCAGCAGGAACTTCGGGTTCATTATCGACAGCCCCTCGAAGATGCCTTCCGGCCCGACGATGCCGTACTTGGCCTTGAGCATCTGTATGATCGAGAAGATCAGCGTCGTCGCGCCCACCACGGCCGTGCCGATGAGCACCGGCTTCGCGGTAGCCTTGAAGGTGTTACCCGCGCCGTCGTTCTCCTCGAGGTGCATCTTGCCGTTGGTGAAGTCCACGTCGAAGCCGAAGTCCTTCTTGAGCTCGTCCTTTATGTTGGGCAGGCTCTCGATGGCCGACAGTTCGAACACGCTCTGCGCGTTGTCCGTCACCGGGCCGTAGGAGTCAACGGCTATGGTCACCGGACCCATGCCCAGGAAGCCGAAGGCCACCAGGCCGAAGGCGAAGATGGCCGGCGACATCATGATCATCGCCAGGCCGTGGTTGGACACCACGTAGGCGCCGCCCATCAGGGCGATGATGGCCATGCCCATCCAGTAGGCGCTGAAGTTGCCGGCCACCAGGCCGGACAGGATGTTGAGGGACGCGCCGCCTTCCTTGGAGGCAGCCAGCACCTCGCGCACGTGGCCCGAGTTGGTGGAGGTAAAGACCTTCACGAGCTCCGGTATCAGCGCGCCCGCGATGGTGCCGCAGGTGATGATGGTGGAGAGCTTCCACCACAGCGTGCCGTCTCCAAGCTCGGGGATCAGCAGGTAGCTCAGCAGGTAGGTCATGCCGATGGAGACCAGGGAGGTCAGCCACACCAGCGAGGTGAGCGGGTGCTCGAAGTTGAACTTCGCGGACTCGCCGTACATGCCCTTGGCTATCATGCCGTTGACCCAGTACGAGAAAGCGCTGGTCACGATCATGCCTATGCGCATCACGAAGATCCAGACCAGCAGCTTTATCTGGTCCTCCGGGTTGGCAACGGCGAGCAGTATGAAGGTCACCAGCGCCACGCCGGTCACGCCGTAGGTCTCGAAGCCGTCGGCCGTCGGGCCCACGGAGTCGCCGGCGTTGTCGCCGGTGCAGTCGGCGATCACGCCGGGGTTGCGGATGTCGTCTTCCTTGATCTTGAAGACGATCTTCATCAGGTCGGAGCCGATGTCGGCGATCTTGGTGAAGATGCCGCCGGCGATACGAAGGGCCGCGGCGCCCAGCGACTCGCCGATGGCGAAGCCGATGAAGCACGGGCCGGCGTAGTCGCCCGGCACGAAGAGCAGTATGAAGAGCATCATCACGAGCTCGACGGAGATCAGCAGCATGCCGATGCTCATGCCCGCCTTGAGCGGTATCGCCATCGTCGGGAAGGGCTTGCCCTTCAGCGCGGCGAAGGCGGTGCGGGAGTTCGCGTACGTGTTGATGCGTATGCCGAACCAGGCCACCGAGTAGGAACCCAGTATGCCGACGATCGAGAAGAGCACGACGATGAGGATCTTCGAGGCTTCCATCGAGCGGCTGAAGTACCACACCATGATGGCCGCTATGAAGACCCAGAGGATCGCGAGGAACTTGCCCTGCGTGACGAGGTAGGTCTTGCAGGTCTCGTATATCAGTTCCGAGACGTCCCGCATGGACTTGTGCACGGGGAGTTTCGAGATCTGCATGGACTGCCAGAGCCCGAACAGCACGCCCAGCACGCAGATTACGAGGCCGCCGAGCAGCAGGTTGTGCCCGGTCATCCCCATGAACGATACGCTGGACAGGTCAGGTATTACAAGTTCCGCCTCGCTGGCGAAAGCCGGCACTGCGGATAACAACATGGCCGCGGCTGCGGCTATAGTTTTCATCTTGCGCATTTTAACCCCTCTTCGTCTTATGTTAGAAGGCCCGCCGTTTCCGGCGGGCCTTCGTTCGCTGTTTAAGCTGCTATTTTCTGGTCGGCTATCACCGCGATGCCGGCCCCCATCGACGAGCTGACGTAGACGGACTGCATATAGACGCCCTTGGCGGCGGAAGGCTTCACCTTCAGCACGGCGTCTATCACGGCCTGCACGTTCTCGGCGAGCTTCTCCTCAGGGAAGGAGATCTTGCCGGCGACGGCGTGCACGATGCCCTGCGGGTCGGCCTTGAACTCTATGCGGCCGGCCTTCAGTTCCTTCACGGTCTTGGCGATGTCGAAGGTGACGGTGCCGCTCTTCGGGTTGGGCATCAGGCCTTTCGGGCCCAGCGTCTTACCCAGCTTCGCGGCGTCCTTCATCATGTCGGGGGTCACGACCAGTATGTCGAAGTCCATGAACCCGCCGAATATCTTCTCTATGAGCTCCGTCCCGCCGAACACGTCGGCGCCGGCGGTCTCGGCTTCCTTCACCTTCTCGCCCTTGGCGATGACGGCGATCTTCTTGGTCTTGCCGGTGCCGTGCGGCAGGGCCACGGTGCTGCGCACCTGCTGGTCGCTCTGCTTCACGTCGATGCCGAGCTTCAGGTGAACTTCGACGGTCTCGTCGAACTTCGCGTTGGCGCTCTTCTTGAGCATCCCGACGGCTTCCTTCACGGTGTACTTCTTCGTGAGGTCCAGACCCTTCTTCATGTTCTCTATTCTTTTACCCATTTTTTCTCCTCGAGGTGCAGGCGCGGCGGCCTGTTGGCCGCCGCTCCCTCAATTATGCCGCAAGGCGGCAAATTTACGCTATGACGTCCACGCCCATGCTGCGGGCGGTGCCCTTCACCATCTCCATCGCCTGCTTCACGTCCTTCGTGTTGAGGTCGGGGAGCTTGGTCTTGGCCACTTCTTCCACCTGCTTCAGGGTTATCTTGCCCACCTTGTCCTTGTTGGGGGTGCCGGAACCCTTCGCCAGGCCGGCGGCCTTCTTTATCAGGGCCGACATCGGGGGCATTTTGGTGATGAAAGTGAAGGTGCGGTCCTCGAACACCGTGATGACCACGGGTATCGGAACGCCCTGCTCGAGCTTCCTGGTCTTCTCGTTGAACTGCTTGCAGAAGTCCATTATGTTGACGCCGTGCTGGCCGAGCGCGGGGCCGACGGGCGGCGCGGGGTTGGCGGCGCCGGCCGGGATCTGCAGCTTTATGAAAGTTTTTACCGCTTTTGCTTTAGCCATAGTTCTGAAATTAAGGGATCGCCTTAACTGTTCTCCTTTTGTTCGTCCCGGGCGCGCCGCGTAACACGGGCGCCCTTAAGCCGCTGAAGCGGGCGGCTCCGGGAAATTTAGACCTTCTCTACCTGAAGGAAATCGAGCTCGACGGGGGTCGGGCGGTCGAAGACCGTGACGGTGACGCGCAGCTTGGCTTTCGCCTCGTTGACGTCCTCGACGAGACCCATGAAGTGCTTGAACGGTCCCTCGATGATGCGGACGTTCTCGCCCTTCTCGAACTGCACGGCGGGCTTCGGCTTGTCCTCGCTGGTGGAGTTCACGAGCTCGAGGATCTGCTGCACCTCGGCCTCCTCCATCGGTATCGGCTTGGGATCGCCGAGGAAGCCGCTTACGCCCTGTACGCCGCGTATGCCCCAGTAGGTGTTGCTGTCCATCTCCATGCTGACGAGGACGTAACCGGGGAAAAATTTGCGCTTGGACACCTTCTTCTGGTTGTTCTTCACCTGCATCACGTCCTCGGTGGGTATCAGCACCTGTGCGACGTTGCCGGCGAACTCGTTGGCCTCTATCTTGGCCTGGAGCGTCTTGAAAACGCGCTCCTCAAAACCCGTGCGGGTGTGGATGACGTACCATGCCTTAGCCATTAACGGCCTCCCAGGATAGCCTTGAGGGCGGTATTGAGGCCGAAATCGACAAGGCTCACGTAGATCGCGACGAGGATGACGACGAAGCTGACCGCCACCGTCGAGCGCACCACGTCGGCGCGGCCCAGCCAGGTGACCTTGGTAAGTTCTTCGTAGACTTCCTTAAGGAATCCGGTTATTTTTTTCATAGCCAAAATCTGGCGGGAGCGGAAGGAATCGAACCCTCAGTTGCGGTTTTGGAGACCGCTGGTTTACCGTTAACCGACGCTCCCCCGAAAAGATCTCAGGACTTAACTTCCTTGTGAGGGGTGTTCTTGCCGCAGGCGCGGCAGAACTTGTTAAGTTCTATCTTGAATTCCTTCTTCTTGCCCCTGGCGTAGTGGTAGTTCTTGTTCTTGCAGACGGTGCAGCCCAGGGTTATGTGTATTCTGTCGCCCATAATTCAGTTCTCCGTAAAATCGTCGGGCGGCGGCCCTTCGCAGAGCCGCCGCCGCCCAGTCCGTTTACTCTATGATCTCGGACACGACGCCCGATCCGACGGTGTGGCCGCCTTCGCGGATAGCGAAGCGCAGGCCCTTCTCCATGGCGATCGGGGATATCAGGTCGACGGTCATCTCGGCGTGGTCGCCGGGCATGATCATCTCGACGCCGGGCTTCAGCTCGACGCCGCCGGTCACGTCCGTCGTGCGGAAGTAGAACTGCGGCTTGTAGCCCTTGAAGAACGGCGTGTGGCGGCCGCCCTCTTCCTTCGTCAGGATGTACACCTCGCCCTTGAACTTCTTGTGAGGCGTGCAGGACTTCGGGGCAGCCAGAACCTGGCCGCGCTCGATGCCGTCCTTGTCGATGCCGCGAAGCAGTATACCGACGTTGTCGCCGGCCTGGCCCTGGTCCAGCAGCTTGCGGAACATCTCTATGCCGGTGGCAACGGTCGACTTGGGCTCGCCCAGGCCGACTATGTCCAGCGTGTCGCCGACCTTCACGACGCCGCGCTCAATGCGGCCCGTCGCGACGGTGCCGCGGCCGGTGATCGAGAAAACGTCCTCGACGGCCATCAGGAACGGCTTGTCGGTCTCGCGCTTCGGCTCCGGTATGGCGGTGTCCAGCGCCTCGAGCAGCCTCTCTATGGAGGGCACGCCCAGTTCGCCCTTGTCGCCTTCCATGGCCTTCATAGAAGAGCCGCGGATCACCGGTATGGTGGCGCCGGGGAATTCGTACTTGGTCAGCAGGTCGCGGATCTCGACTTCAACGAGGTCCAGCAGTTCCTTGTCGTCCACCAGGTCGCACTTGTTCAGGAACACGACCAGGTTCGGCACGTTCACCTGACGGGCGAGCAGCACGTGCTCTTTCGTCTGGGGCATCGGACCGTCGGCGGCGGACACCACGAGGATAGCGCCGTCCATCTGGGCGGCGCCCGTGATCATGTTCTTCACGTAGTCGGCGTGGCCGGGGCAGTCGATGTGCGCGTAGTGGCGCTTCTCGGTCGAGTACTCGACGTGGGAGACGGCGATGGTGACGGTCTTGGAATCGTCGCGCACCGTGCCGCCCTTCGTGATCTCGGCGTAAGATTTAAGGTTGGCCAGGCCCTTCTCGGACTGGACCTTCACCAGAGCGGTGGTAAGAGTGGATTTGCCGTGGTCGACGTGGCCGATGGTACCGACGTTCACGTGCGGCTTGCTGCGGTCAAACTTAGCTTTTGCCATAGTGATTATCTCCTAACTTTATTTATACCTGAAAGACTTAAGCTGGGGATGGGAATTGCACCCACGACCTTTCCCTTACCAAGGGAGTGCTCTACTCGCTGAGCTACCCCAGCAAAACTTTCGTTCAATCTAAGCGGGCGATGGGAATCGAACCCACGTGATCAGTTTGGAAAACTGACGTTCTACCATTGAACTACGCCCGCGCAACTGTAAAGATCCTTGTCCGGCAGCGTCGCCGCTAGCACAGGAACATATCAATTATATTTATTTGCGCCCCGGCAGTCAAGAAAATGAACCGCGGATGCGCCGCCTTCCTTTTAATTATATAATTTCCGCAGACATTTTACCCGGGGGAATACATGTACAGCAAGGATTCGGGCGACAAGAAATATTACAGGGTGCTCAACATCCTCAACCGGCTCAACGCCGGCCCGGTGCGCATCGCCGACCTCTCGGCGGAGTTCGGCGTTTCCGAGCGCTCCATACAGCGCGACCTCGAGCGCATCAACATGACCGGCTTCAGCCTGGACAACCCGCAGCGCGGCGTGTACTCCTTCGCCGACGGCGTGTCGCTCAAGAACTACAACCTCTCGGGCGAGCAGCTGTCGGTGCTGGTGCTGATGCGCGAGATGGCCGGCGGCATGGGCGGCGCGATAAAGGACGCTTTCGACCAGGTCTTCGCGCGCGCCACCGCCGCGTCGCCCGAGTCGCCGTTCCAGGCCGTGGGCCCGCGCCAGCTGAACCCGCTGACGCGCAAGTTCTACGAGGACATAGTCTTCGCGATAGAGAACCACAAGAAGATCAGGACCAACTACGCCTCCGCCTCCGGGGTGAAGGAACGCACGCTGTGCCCGGTGAAGCTGCTGGCCAGCGAGAACTTCTTCTACATGCTGGCCTCCGCCGACGGCCGCGAGACGGACAAGTTCGCCAAGTACCGCGTGGACAGGGTGAAGCGGCTGGACATACTCCCCGACGAGTTCACCCCCCCGCCGCCGGCGGCGGTGCGGCGCGTGATAGGCGCGGCCACGTCGATCTGGGGCGTGAACGAGGGAAAGAAGACCGCGGTCTCGCTGAAGGCCGAAGGCGCGGCCGCCGATTTCCTGCAGAGCAAGGAGATACTCCCCGGCCAGAAAGTATCCCGGCCCGACGCGGCAGGAGCCGTCACCGTGAAGGCCGTTATACGCCACCCGATGGAGGTGGTGCCGCTGGTGCTGCACTGGATGCCCGAGATAACCGTGCTCTCCCCCGACTCGCTGAAGGCCGAGGTAAAGGACCGCATAAAAGCCTACCTGGCCAAGGCCTGACCTTCCTTATATTAAGGCGCCATGCACCACAACACCGTAAAAATACTTCTCGCGGCCGCCCTTGCGGCCTGCTTCGCCGCGGCCGCCGGGCTGGGCTCGCAATGGGAAAGCCTGCTGGCCCGGCCGGCCGGCCCGGACATACTCAGGGCCCAGTCCTCGGACGACGAGGAGGAAGGAACGGACGAGGAGAAGGAATACACCACCACCTCGCGCCGCACCGAGGCCGGCGTGGCCCAGCGGGTGTACCGCGAAGGCCGCGCGCTGAAGGCTCAGTACAATTTCGTCAATTTCAACAGGGACAGGCTCTCCATCACCTTCGGCATGGACGAGGCCGAACTCGCCCGCTATTCCTCCGGCTACGGCTATACCGACGCCGAGATGGAGGCGCTGCGCGCCTGGCGCTCCAAGGCCAGGCAGGAAGCCTGGAACGCCGGCTGGCAGAAAGGCGGCAAGCCCGCGGCCGAGCAGGCCATAGCCGGGATAGAGACCGAATACGACACGCGGCTGCGCGCCCTGCTGCGCTCGCGCGGCCTGGCGCTGCGCGCCGGCAACCTGGTGGAATGCGACATGCCGCTGATAGTGAAGCGCAACGTGGCGCTGATGAAACCGCTGGCGCTGGCTTTCCAGCAGACGGCCTCCTCGCGCAACTATTCCGAGGAGAACCTCGTAGGCGCGGTGCTGTCCATGGTGCAGACCGCCCTGCGCTACAAGATCCCCCCGGCGGTGCAGGGCGGCCTGCATACCGGCGGCCTGCTGCCGCCGGCACGGTCGCTGCTCTCCGGCTGGGGCGACTGCGACACCAAGACCGGCGTGCTGGCCTCCATACTGGGCAACTGGAACGGCGTACGCATGGTGGGCATAGCGGTGCCGGGACATTACCTGATGGCCATACGCCGGCTGCCGGCGAAGGGCGACGTTTTCGTGCGGTACGAGGGGCTGGAGTACGTGCTGGTGGAACCGGCCGGGCCGGCCTGGCTGGAGCCGGGCACCGTCGGCCAGGCCACCACGGCGCTGCTGTCCGGCGCCGAGGGTTACAAAGTCGATCCGTTCTTTTAATTAAGGAGAATATATGTTCACCACAAGGCTGATAGTAAGCATTTTCGAGTTCGCGCTGGCGGTAGTGATGTCCGGCCTGATCATAGCCATCACCTACCGGGTATTCATAAAGGCCAACCCCGACTTCAACATGGAGGAGGAGATAAAGAAGGGCAACCTCGCCGTCGGCGCGCTGGTGGCCGCGATCCTCTTCGCCGCGTCGATGATACTGCAGAAAGGGATGGACTCGGTGGTCAGCATGTTCCGACTCTACGTCTCGGCCCCCGGCGAGCAGACGCTGGGCCTCGGCAAGCTGGCGCTGCTCGGCGCGGCCCACCTCGGCCTCGCGATGCTGCTGGCCGTCATAACCATCTCCGTCACGCTGCGGCTGTTCGGCCGCATGGTGCGCCCGCGCATGAACGCAGGCCAGGAGCTGCAGAAAGGCAACCTCGCCGTCGGACTGGTGCTGGGCAGCGTGGTGCTGGTGGCCGCGATGTACGTCGGGGAAGGCGTGAGCGCCGTCTCCAAGGCGCTGGTACCGCAGCCCTCCATAGGCCGTATCGAGATAATGAAGTAAACCTTCCTTAAGCCTGTTCCACACAAAAAATAGCGTAGCCGAACCCGACACGCCCTTGTCGGGTTCGGCTGCTATGCTATTGGAAAGAGGAAGCATATGGGCAGGCTTATATCACGTTCGCAATATTTAATGGGGCTGCAGTGCCCGAAGCGGCTGTGGCTGTACAAGAACCGCCGCGCCCTGCTGCCGCCGCAGGACGAGGCCGCCCGCGTGCAGCTGGCTTCCGGCGCCGCGGTAGAGGCGCTGGGCCGGGGGCTTTACCCCGGCGGCAGGCTGATACAGGTCGGGGCCGGCGCCTTCAGGCGCGCCATGGCGGACACGGCCAGGGGGCTCAAAAAAGGGGCCGTGCTGTACGGCGCCACGGTCTCGGCCGGCGGCATGTTCGCCCGCTGCGACATACTCAGCCCGGCGCCCGGCGGGGCCTGGGACCTGGTGGACGTCACCAGCGCCCTGACCGCCAGGGAGGAGCACGTGCAGGGCCTGGCCGCGCAGGCCTGCGCGCTGTCGGCCGCCGGGCTCAAGGTCCGCTCGGCGCTGCTGGCCCGCGTCAACAGGGATTATGTACGCGCTACGCCGGTGTCTCCCCGTGACTTCTTCGTCACCGAGGACCTCACCGCGCCGGTCATGGAGGCCGCGCGCCTGCTGCCGTCGGCGCTGCAGGGCCTGGACGCGGAGCTCTCCTCGCCGGAAGAACCCCGCACGCCCATAGGCGAGCGCTGCCTGGCCCCTCACGAATGCCCGTTCAGGGCTTACTGCTGGAAGGGCCTCCCCCCGCTGTCGGTGTTCAATTTGCCGCGCCTTTCCTGGGAGAAGCGCGGCGCGCTGCGCCTCATGGGCATAACCGCCGCCGCGGACATACCGGACACTTTCGAGCTGGAACCCTGGCAGCGGCGCTGCGTAGAGGCCGCCCGCACCGGCAGGCCCGTCATGGACGCCGCGGCCATACGCGCCTTCCTCGCCGGGCTCAGCTACCCGCTATACCACATAGATTTCGAAACGGTGATGTCCGCCATCCCTCTTTACGACGGGACCAGGCCGTACCAGCAGGTGCCGTTCCAGGTCTCGCTGCACGTGCAGGCCTCGCCCGGCGCCGTCCCCTCGCATTTCGAGCATTTGGCCTCGCCGGCCGGCGACCCGCGCCCGGGGGTGGCGGATTTCCTGCTCTCGCATATAGGCCCCGACGGCAGCCTGGTGGCGTACAATTCGCCTTTCGAGGAGGCAAGGCTCATGGAGACGGCGCGGGACCTGGGCGGCCGCGCCTCGGCGCTGGCCGGCTTCGCGGCCAGGCTCAGGGACCTGGCGGCGCCGTTCAGGGACCGGGCCTACGTCCACCCTGCCTTCAACGGCAGTTACTCCCTCAAGAAGGTGCTGCCGGTCATAGCCCCGGAGCTGTCCTACGACGGGCTTTCCATAAGCGGCGGGGCGCAGGCGCAGTTCACCTTCCTCGCCATGGCGGAGGGCCGCCTGTCCCCGGCCGAGGCCGGGCGGGCGGCGGCCGGCCTTAAGGAATATTGCGGCCGCGACACGCTGGCCATGGTCAGGATACTCGAAGAACTTTACAGGGTTTCGAAGGAGGAAAGATGACGAACAGGAGATCGATAATGAGCGGCAAGGCGTCCATACTGGGAGGCAGGCTGAAAGCCAGCCTCAGAATATACACGCTGGGTTCCGGCGCCGACGCGGACCTGCATTTCTCGCTGCGGCTCTGGCAGGCCGCCGCGCAGCGTCAGGCGCAGTTGTCGCGCTGCGCTTTCGCGGCCAGGTAAGGTTACAAGGGGGGCTTATGTGGAGCATAAAAGGGTGGATATGCGGGGGCTATTGCGCCACGCGCGAGGACGGCGAGATGGTGTTCATATACAGCAGGCCGGCGTGGGGCACCGGCCAGTGCGGCATAAAGCGCTACTACGAACTGCGCAGCCGCGGCCAATTGATAGCCCGCATCTCCTCGGAGAGTTCGTGGCGGCCGCAGGCCAGGGCGGAGTGGCTGGCGGAAACGGACAGGCCGCTCAACGAGACCGACCTGATGGACCTGGCGGCGCTGCTGCCCTAGTTGCGGGGCGGCGCAAATATAGTAGAATTCAGGTTCCCGCGGGTTGGGGCCCCGGGTACCGGGGGAGGGAATGCCAAGGGTGAACAAGAAAGGTCTCATAGACGGAGCGCTGGCCGCTTCGGAGGGCAGGGATATGTGCCGCCTGCTCTTCGACGGTTCGCCCGACGCCATTTTCCTGGCCGACGCCGACACCGGCGTCATACTGGACGCCAACCCCGCGGCCGAAAAACTGATAGGCCGCCCTCTGGCCGACATCATAGGCCTGCCCCAGTCCGCGCTGCATCCGGCCGGGCAGGAAGCGCTCTCACATAAGCTCTTCAGCCAGCACGTGGTCTGCGCCTCGGCCGGGGGCTACACCATGCCGGAGGAGCACTCCGTGCTCAGGGCCGACGGCAGCCTGGTGCCGGTGGAGATCACGGCCAAGATAATAAAGGTGAAAGGCCGGAAGGTCCTGCAGGGCTTCTTCCGCGACATAAGTTTCAGGACGCGGGCCGAGAAGGACCTGCGCGAATCCGAGGAGAAGTTCCGCCTGCTCGCCGAAAAATCCCTTATCGGCGTATACCTGATACAGGACGGCAAGTTCCGCTACACCAACCCGGTGCACGCCCGGATATTCGGCTACACGCAGGAGGAGCTGGTGGGCGGCATGGGCCCGCGCGACCTGGTGCTGCCCGAGGACTGGCCGCTTGTTGAGGAACAGATACGCAAGCGCGTCAGCGGCGAACTGGGCGAGGTGCGCTATGACTTCCGCGGCCGCCGCAAGGACGGCGGCGTGCTTAACGTCGAAGTGCACGGCTCCCGCACCGAGTACATGGGCCGTCCCGCCGTTATAGGCACCATCATGGACGTAACCGACCGCAAGCGGGCGGAGGCCGCCCTGCGCGAGAGCGAGGAGCGCTACCGCGCGCTGGTGGACACCGCGATGGTTGGCATACTGGTGCACGACAAGGGCATTGTGCTGTTCCTGAACCGCAATATGAGCGAGATGCTCGGCTACGCCGACCCGGCGCAGCTGGAAGGGCGCAGCGTGCTGGACTTCGTCCACCCCGATTTCAAGGAATTCGCCCGGCGGCGCGCGGCCGTGGCGGCCGAGCAGCCGCTGCCGCGCGCCGAGGAGAAGTTCGTAGGTCTGAACGGCGACATCATAGACGTCGAGATAAACTCCGCGCCGGTCGCCTACCAGGGCCGCCCCTGCGCGCTGGCGGCCATACACGATATCACCGCCCACCGCCGCGCCGAGGCCGAGATGAAGAAGGTCCACCGCCAGCTGCTGGACATCATAGAGTTCCTGCCCGACGCCACTTTCGTGATAGACCGCTCCAAGCGCGTGATAGCCTGGAACCGCGCGCTGGAGAGGATGACCGGCGTGCGCAAGGAGGAGATCCTGGGCAAGGGCGGCCAGGCCTACTCGCTGCCCTTCCACGGAGAACGCCGTCCCGTATTGATAGACCTGATAAACGAGAGCCACCCGGAGATAGAGAAGCTCTACGATTTCATACACCGCGACCCGGACGGCACGCTGCGGGCGGAGGTCTTCGTGCCTTCGCTGTACGGCGGGACCGGGGCCTACGTCGCGGTGACGGCGGCGCCGCTCCTGGGCGAGGACGGCCGCCGCTACGGGGCAATAGAGAGCGTGCGCGACATCACCGAACGCAAGAAATCCCAGGCGGAGATCATGCGGATGAACGCCGACCTGGAGCGCAGGGTGGAGGAGCGCACCGCCCAACTGGCCGAGGCCAACAGCGAGCTGGAGACCTTCGCGTTCTCCGCCGCCCACGACCGGAAATCCCCCCTGCGCCACATAAACATCTTCGCGGAAATGCTGGAGAAGGAATCCGGAGCGGCGCTGCCTCCGGAAGCCCGGGCCAGGCTGCAGAACATACGCCGTTCGGCGGACCACTTGGGCCGGCTGATAGAGAGCCTGCTGGCCCTGGCCTCGGCCGGCAGCAAGACGCTGGCGCTCGAGCGGGTGGACCTGGCGGCGCTGGCCCGGGAGGTGGCCGCCGAGGCCGCGCAGGACAATCCGGACCGGACCATAGACTGGACCATCGGGACGCTGCCCGCGGCCGTCTGCGACAGGACCTTGGTGCGGCAGGTGCTTGTTAACCTGGTCTCGAACGCCGTAAAATATACCGGGAACTCCGGGCGGGCGGCCATAGAGATATCCGGCGCGCTGCGCGGCGGGGAGGCGGTGGTGGCGGTAAAGGACAACGGCGCCGGCTTCGACCAGGCGGCGGCCGGGAAGCTGTTCGGCTTCTTCCAGCGGCTGCATAAGGCCGAGGATTTCGAGGGCAGCGGCATAGGCCTCTCCACGGTGAAGCGCATAGTCACGCGCCACGGCGGCCGGGTCTGGGCGGAGAGCGGCGGCAAAGGAGCGGCTTTCTATTTCTCGCTGCCGGCAAAAGAATGAACAGGACTTTCAGGCGGGCCTTCATAGAACTGACGAACAGGTGCAACCTGTCCTGCCCTTTCTGCGCCCCTTCCGGGCGCCAGCGCGGCGAGATGCCGCTGGAGCTTTTTGAGAGCACGGCCGCCCAGGCGGGCGAACTGGCTTCGGTGCTGTCGCTGCACGTGCTGGGCGAGCCGCTGTGCCATTCGCGCTTCCCCGAGGCCTTAAAGGTCTGCTCCCGGCTCGGCCTGGAGGTTAACCTGGTCACGAACGGGCTGCTGCTGGACCGGTTCGCCGGCGCGGTCACCGCCGAACCCTGCGTGAAGCAGGTCTCGATATCCCTGCACGCGCTGTCCGCCGTGCCGCAGGAGAAACGCGCCGCGGCGCTGTCCTCGCTGATAGATTTCGCGAAGCGGCGCCCGCCGCGCATGATAGTTGGCTTCAGGCTGCGCTGCGCCGCGCCGGACGCCTTCTTCAACTCCACGCTGCAGTCGCTGCTCAAGGCCTTCGGCTCCCCCGGCGCCCCGGCCAGCGGCTTCGTACGGCTGGCGGACAACGTCTTCCTAAATTTCGGGGGCATATTCAGCTGGCCCGGCGCCGGGGCCGGCGTACCCAGGAACACCTGCCTCGGCCTCAAGCACCATTTCGGCGTGCTGTACGACGGGCGGGTGATACCCTGCTGCGCGGACTACGACGGCGCGCTGGCGCTCGGCAGCGTGAAAGAGGCCCCGCTGGCGGAGATACTCTCCGGCCCGGCCGCCCGCGCCCTGAGGGAAAGCCTCTCCGGCCGCGCCCCGATGCCCGCCTACTGCGCAGGCTGCGGCTTCACGGCCCCTGACGCGCAGAGTTGATTCGCATCAATATCTTTATGTACCATTCCGGTATGAAGCCGGCATACCTCCCCCTCGCTTTGCTGTTGGCCGCCCCTTCCGCTTTCTGCGCCGAACCCTGGTACAGGCCGGCCTCCACCGACATCATAATCCCCGCGGCCTCGGAGCCGCTCAACGTACTGGGCGGCTGCCCCAAGGTACGCGGCATAAAGGCCGGCCAGGAATACGCCGAGCCGCCGGCCGTGCGCGAGGTCAGCGAGGTCTCCTCGCAGTACCTGCCGCTGCCCGCCGACGACCTGGACCGCGCCGGCATAACCGCCGTACTGCGCACCGACCTGGAATACTGGAACGCCAAGCCCGACTCCGCCTCGGTGCAGGTGGCCGGCGACAAGTACGACGCCCCCCGCATGCGCCGCACGATAAAGGCGCTGATCGACCTTTTCGCATCCGACCTGACGCCGGCGCAGCTGCAGAAGGCGCTGAAGGACGGTTTCAGGATATACCGCGCCTCCGCCGACGACGGCACCGGCAAGACCGTGATCACCGGCTACTACGAGGCCGAGATCCCGGTGACGCGCGAGCGCGACGCTGAGCACAAGTACCCCGTGCTGCTCAGGCCCGCCGACCTGGTGAAGACCACCGCCGACATGGGCGTGGATTTCGACTACGGCCGCTACGACGAGAACGGCGCCATGGTGAAGCATTTCTCGACGCAGGAGATACACTCTGGCGCGCTGGACGGCCGCGGCCTTGAGCTGGTGTGGTCCGCGCACCCGGCGCAGATCATGCTGATGCAGATACAGGGCTCCGGCGTGCTGCGCTTCCCCGACGGCGACTTCATGCGCGCCGGCTTCGACGGCGCCAACGGCCACCCGTTCCGCAGCGTGCAGCGCATACTGATGGACTGCGGCGAGATAGAGTCGATGTCGTTCAAGAATTTCATCAGGTACCTCACGTCGCAGGGGGACCGCGAGGAGCGGCTGATAGACCTGAACCCCCGCTACATCTATTTCAAGCAGCGCCCGAAGGAGAGCAGCGCCTCCGGCGCCATAGGCAAGCCGCTGGTACCCGGACGCTCGATCGCGGTGGACCCCAAGTACATACCGTACGGCCTCTTCGGCCTGCTGAAGTCCCGCCGCCCGGTGGCCCAGGCGGACGGGCTCTCGTTCTCCGACTTCGCGCGCTTCATCTCCACGCACGACACCGGCTCGGCCATACGCGGCCCCGGCCGCGTGGACCTGTTCTGGGGTTCCGGCCCGACGGCCGAGACCGAGGCCTCCTCAATGAAGGCCTCCGGCGAGCTCTATCTGTTCGTGATAAAATAACCCCGTTGACCTGTCAAGAGATTACCCCTTGACAAACGGGGATTTTCTGCTATACTATTTCCGGAGCGGGACACCTTATCGACGGTTGCTTCTCGCTCCTCAGTTTTGAGGGAGACAGCGCGGGCGAGTGCCCGCGTTGTCTTTTTTATATCTTCTTGGAAAGCTCGTAGAAGACGACGGCGGCGGCGTTGCCGGCGTTGAGGCTCTCGACGCCGCCCTTCTGGGGGATGGAGACGATCTCGTCGCAGTGCTCGCGGGTCTTCTGGTGCAGGCCCTCGCCCTCGGAGCCGATGATCACCAGCGCCGGCAGCGTGAAGTCCACCTGCGGCAGCGGCTTGCCGCCCATGTCCATGCCGTATACCCAGAACCCCTTCTCCTTCAGCTTCAGGATGGTCTGGTTCAGGTTCACCACTTCCACCACGTTTATGCGCTCGGCCGCGCCGGAGGCCGTCTTCTGCGCGGCCGCGTTAAGGCTGGCCGAGCGGCGTTCTGGGAGCAGCACCGTCGACACGCCGAGGCAGGCCGCGCTGCGCACTATCGCGCCGAGGTTCATCGGGTCGGTGATGCCGTCGAGCGCGGCCCAGACGGTGCGCTTCGGGTCCTTCACGGCCGCCAGAGCGCCGTCGAGGTCCAGCCGCCTGGCCGGCTCGGCCTCTATCACCACGCCCTGGTGGTTGGCCCCTTCGGCCAGCTTCTCGAGCGCGCGCGGGTCGCAGTACTCCACGCGCGCGCCGTTCTTGCGCGCCAGCGCGGCCAGGCCCTGCACCCGCTGGTTCTTCTCCGTGCGCGAGATCATGAGGCGCAGCACGCGCCGCCGGCCGGCGTTCAGGATCTCTTCCACCGTGTTTATACCGTAAAGTATCTCAGCCATTTTCCCTCAGCGCGCCAGGCGCGAATTGCCGAAGCTGGTGCCCACCGCCAGCGCGGTGCGCACTTCCTGCGAGCCCGGCGACACCCGCCGCAGCTTGCCCACCGCCTGCGAGATCTTAACGCTGGTGAAGCCGTAGTCGCGGAAGGAGACCATGTGGCCGAACTTCTTCTTAGCCACCAGCTCGGCCGCGGTCACGCCGAAGCCCGTGGCCAGCCAGCGGTCGAAAGGGGTGGGCGAACCGCCGCGCTGCACGTGCCCCAGCACCACGACGCGCGTCTCGAGCCCGACGCCGCTCTTCTCGAGGATGTCGGCTATCTTGTAGGAAACGCCGCCCAGCCGCAGCGGATCGGGCGAACCTTTCACGACCTTGGTCACCGTCATCTCCCCCTTCTCGGGACGGGCGCCCTCGGCGACCACGACGATGGAGAACTTCTTGCCGCGGGCCTTGCGGTCCGCCACGGCCTTCACTATGTCCTGGGCGCGGTACGGGATCTCCGGCAGCAGTATGATGTCGCCGCCGCCGGCGAGGCCGGCGCGCAGCGCTATCCAGCCGGCGTAGCGCCCCATCGTCTCCACTATCATCACGCGGTTGTGCGACTCCGCCGTGGTGTGCAGCCTGTCCACCGCCTCGGTGGCCACCTGCAGCGCCGAATCGAAGCCGAACGTCACGTCGGTCGCCGAAAGGTCGTTATCTATGGTCTTGGGCACGCCCACGACGGGCATGCCGCGCCGGTACAGCTGGCCGGCCATCGTGAGCGTGCCGTCGCCGCCTATGGCCACCAGGGCGTCCAGGCCGAGGTCCTTGAAATTCTTAAAGGCCTGTTTGGAGAGGTCCCTGGGTTTGTCGCAGCTTCCCAGCGGCGGCAGCGTATAGCGGAAAGGGTTGGCGGTGTTGGAGGTGCCCAGCACGGTGCCGCCGCGCACCAGTATGCCGGAGACGTCGCCGTCGCCCATATGCACGGCGTCGTTCTCGACGAGGCCGCGGAAACCGTCGCGCAGGCCCAGCACTTCCCAGCCGCGCCGCACGGCGGCCTTGGTGACGCCGCGCACCACGGCGTTAAGGCCGGGGCAGTCGCCCCCGCCGGTAAGTATGCCTATCTTCATGGTTCTCTCCTTGCCGTCAGAACGGCGACGGGTAGACGGGGGTCTTCTCCCTCGAGACGATGTAGAGCATCGCGGCCAGGATCTGCGCCGGGTGGCCCAGGCGGGCGAAAGCGAAGTCCATGTGTATCTGGAAATTGTCGCCCGAATGCGGGTCCAGGAAGATGTAGCCGGCGCGGCGGTCCTGCGCGTATATGCCGTAGTGGCTGCGTAGCGCGCCGCCCAGGTTGCCGAAGAACTTGCCCAGCAGGTAGCCTTTCGGGAAGTCGTCCTTTATCGTGAAAACGACGAGGTTGTCGGTGTCCACGAAGTCCCAGCAGCGCCCGGCCATGCCGCCCTTCGCCACCAGGCGGGCCACTTCCTTGCCGGCCCCGTCCTTCATAAGGCCGTAGGCCAGTTCCGGTTTCACCTCGAGCACCAGGTTGGACTGGGCGTCGTAAAGCCTGAACTCGCGCTTGCGGGCGAACCACAGGTACAGGCCGTAGAAGAAGAGCAGCACGAAGAAGATCTCCGGCACCGAGGCCCACAGCCGGCCCAGCGGCAGGCGCAGCAGCATGCCGGTCAGCAGGTCGCCCTTGCCGACGAAGGCGAGCAGGCTCCACACCACGTGCAGCAGCACGCAGCCGTAGACGCCGGCGGCCAGGAACAAGGAGTGCTCGCAGGGGTACTCGGCGGCCAGCAGCTGCTTCTGGCGGGTAATGACGTTGTAAACGTCCTCCTTGGTGCTGGAGGCGCGCGAGATGATGAAAGGGAAGAAGAAGTCCGGCGGCACGTCGGCCGGCGGCGGAGGCAGCTTGGGATTCTTGTACGCGGCCGCGGCCTTGCGCGCGGCCATCGAGCCGCCTACCCAGAGGGCTATCAGCACGCCCCAGAAGAGGAAGGGCAGCGGCCGGCGCGGTATGTACGGGGGCTGGCCGGCGGAGGCGGTCTTCTCGGAAAGTTCGTTCAGCAGGCCTTTCGCCGAAGGCAGTGAGGCGGTGCCGGGCTCGACGGCGGCGGGAGCGGCCTCGGTGGAGACAGGGACGGCCGCCACGGTATCGGTGGAAGCCAGGGCGGCGGCGGAGGAGGAGACCTCGACGGAGCCGTCGGACATCACCTGCACGCCGGGCTGCTCTTCGTCCTCTTCCTTGCGCGCCTTGCGGCGGGCGACGCGGACCTTGCGGGGTTTCGGCAGTTCTATCTTCTCGCCGGGCTTGCGTATGCTGGCCATCACCGCGCGGAAATCCCCGTCGTCGAGGCCGCGCGCGGAGATAGCGTAGGAAGCCCCGTTATAGGTGAAGAAAGCGATGTAGGCCTGCGCGCCCATGCTCTCGTAGGAGGTGTAGTAGGCCGTGGAGACGCCGTGCAGGTTCACCGGGCTCACGTCGCCGGAGAGGCTGGTGCCCTTGGAGCGCAGCGAGTCCACCTGCTCCTTCACGCGCGCCTTCAGGTAATAGTCTCCCAGTTCGGAATCCTGCTTGGAGAACTCGAAGAAGGCTTTGCCCTTCTCCAGCTTCAGCGTGACCGTCGGGTCGTCGCTCTTGCCGCCGTTCCAGCCGGCGGGGAAGTCCACGGCTATGGTCTCGCCCTTGTCCTTGAACTCGGCCGCGAAGGCGGCGAAAGGCAGGACCAGCAGCGCGGAAAGGATAAGGGCGGTATTTCTCATACTATGTTCGGGAAGTTAAAGTATAGAAAATTTGTATATGCGAAGTCACATCAATAAACGTTCAAGGCCGGCAGGAACTCAATGGGCGTGCCTGTGGTGGGCGTCCGGGGCATGCGGGTGCTCGTGCTCGGAGGCCTCGTGCAGGTGCGGGTGGGAATGAGGCCCGCTCACCGGCCCGGCGTGGACGTGGCCGTGGTGGCCGTCGGCATGGTCGTGCGCGTGGTCGTGGTCCAGCGGCTCGTGACGGTGCCGGTGCGAATGGCTCTCGGAAGCCAGCAGCCAGAAGGCCGCCAGCATCAGTACGCCGGCCCCGGCCAGCCTGACGGTAAAAGGGTCCCCGAGCAGCATCACGCCCAGCGCGGCGCCGATGAAGGGATAGGTCCCGAAGAAGGCCCCGGCCCTGGAGGCGCCCAGGCCGCGCATGGCCAGTATGAAAAGCACCAGGCTCACGCCGTAACTGAAGAAACCGACCAGCAGCGCCAGCGCGGCCCAGCCGGCCGGCGGCAGCGAGCGGTAGGCGTAGAAGGCCAGCGCCGCGTTTATCAGGCCGCCGGCCAGGCCTTTCATGACGGCTATCGTGACCGGGTCCTTTATGGATATCTTCGCCGTGAAATTATTGTCCACCGCCCACATCAGGCTGGAGCCGAGCACCAGCGCCGGCCCCCAGCCGAAGGCGAGCGTCCCCCCCTCCCAGGACAGCAGCGCGGCGCCGGAGCAGATCAGCACGGCGGCCGTCCACAGCCTGCGCCCGCCGTGCTCGCCGAAGAAGAGCACCGCTATCAGCGCGGTGAAGACCAGTTCGAAGTTGAGCAGCATCGAGGCCGACGACGAGGCGGTGAGCCGCAGGCCGCTGAACAGCATGAGCGGCGCCAGCACGCCGCCGGCCAG
>JACCEE010157391.1_pt1 | contig 21415 bp, 19 predicted proteins | sample 7449931 | NCBI WGS metagenome assembly JACCEE01 (sample SAMN15323457, study PRJNA562643) | freshwater metagenome | isolation source: river surface water | place: USA:Blue River Watershed | collected 2017-08-19 | reverse complement strand
GTGGTACAAACTTTTTGTTCGATTAATGTTGCAATCGCTTCCAAAGTATCAGTAAACCAGCAACGCGCAGTCTCGTTAGAATCTGCTGCCACAATAGATAAATCATTGAATATTAAGCTGGATTTAATCATGATATTCTGGGTTGAGGTGCTTTAACACGAGAACGTTGTCCTGTAGCCGCCAAGGTAGCCAAGTTCTTTGCAGTTTCATCGAAAAAGTCCTCAAGCCATAGATCAAAACGTCCTTGATTATCTATGGTGGGTTTAACTATTTTCGGTTGACCATCTTCAGTCTTAGTGAAAAATAATACGTTTAAGTCATTGGGTTCAAGTTGTTGCTTCAATACTATAATTCGGAGTGCATTTAGGACATGATCGCTATGAGATTCAATAAAAACTTGAACGCCTGTGTTCGCAACTTTCGCCAAAAATTGGATCAAGGCAGTTTGCGCTTTGGGATGTAAATGAATCTCAGGATTTTCAATAATTAGCTTTTCACCCGGTTTGGCAATCAAACCTGAAACGATAATTGGCAAAATGCTACTGTATCCGAATCCAACATTGCTCGGCAAAAAATCCCCCATTAGTAATTCAAGCAAGTTTCCACTTAATTGTTTTGTTTTCAGTGTCAGTGGATTTAGAATTTTTCCTAACCAAGCTTCCGTTTGAGCGAGGAGAGTTACTCGATCTTCTTCCAAACAGAGAGCCTCATCAACCGATTCTTGAGCCATTCTATGCAACAAGTTAACAGCAAATTCTCCTTTAGCTCCAACATTTGGAAATTCTGTTAAAGGGGCTTGTTTATGAATTTCCCGAGGACCAATTCTATCGGCAGAAACATAATGGATTCTGTCAAAATTTAACTCATCTCCTGATTCTAGTTGTGTTCCTTGGACGTGGGAATACACGTTGATATTAGGAACATCGCATTTTCTCCAGTCCTCCATCGGATAATGCGGATGTCCATTAATGAAAACTAAACTTGGCACTTGAGGAGACAGTTTATATAGGTGAACATAATTATTTAATTTACTATCATCTTGAATTTGATAAATTACCTGCTTTTTAGCATTGGTACTAACATTTTCTAAGTAGTGAAAACGATAGACTGGAGAAAATTCTGAATTTTTAAAAACGCGGGGGCTTATTGTAACTTCCTGAACATGCAATGAAGCGTCTTCTGCGTTGTTTTGTAAGTGATAATGTATTGTGTTTTTAAAATCTTTATTTCCAATTTCAAACTCAAAAAAGACAGATTCAAGACGAGAAACATCTCGATTTTTTACATCCTCAAAATTACCCAAACTTACACCGTTATCATCATTAATAACAATGGAATTTGTGAACGGGTTAAAAGTAATAGATTGCTTCATAAGTAGCAGTGATTGTAACAATGTTGATTTACCCGCGCCATTAACGCCCGTCAGTAAGTTCAGTTTACCGAGTGGAAACGTTGTCTCTTCCTTGAAGCACTTAAAATTAGTTAACTTGATCTGGGTCAGCATGAGTAAGTAATGTCTCCTAAAATTTTTTGGGCAAGCTCAAAACGAGTTTTCACGCGATCTTTACCATTGGTATTTTTTTGCACAGAATTTAGAAAATCGTCATTCATCAATAAACGATCAAAATTCTTTACGATAGTTGCCTTGTGACGTTGCAAAAATTCATCACTTTGTTTTGAAAAAAAATAGCCTATAGACTCCAATGCTGCAATATTGAGCCTACCACGAGTTACTTTGCCTTTCAATGGCACACGAAAATTTCTGTCCCCAAAAAACTCATGCGTAAGTTTCATGACACGATAAAAATTAACCTTTAGCTTTTCGATTTCTTCATCCGACATTTTATTCATTTTACGCATTGCATCTTCTAAAAGCGGACTAATGTCCCCTTGATAATCTTTATTATAATCAAGAATCTGAAAGGCTAAATATCGCAAAATAACCTCTTTGTCCTTCATCCGATCTGAAGATATGCCGTTATCAATAGCGTGCTTAAAAATCTCAGATTCAGATAACTCATTCAGCAATTTTGTCGCCTTACCGATGAAGATACAATTTCGTACTTCTTGACGTTCTAGTTGTGTGCCTCCAGTATTAATTCGTTTAAATAAATCATATATCACTTCAGTAGGAACAGAGGGTCTTAATACATACAGAATAAGTTTTTTATCTTCAATCTTGGTTTGGTAGGCTCCTGACATTTTCTTCAGGTCATCAAAGGTTTTACCATTCAGGTGTTCTAAAGCTTCTAACCCTTCAAGAGCAAACTCATTATTTAAAAATTGGTGTAGAGCGGTGGTTCGTTGTAAACCATCTACGATAATATATTTTCCTTCACGATTTTCATTAACGTAAAATGGAGGAAGTGGAAAATTTAAAATAACCGATTCAACAAACTGGCTCTTTTGTTTTAGACTCCAAACTAATTTTCGCTGAAAATCTGGGTTAATAATCAACCGCCCATTATCATATTTGCGCATCAATTCAAAAATTGAGTGAGGTGCGTCTCGAATATCAATATCAGCTTGTGTGGGATCATAGGGGTATAATCCTCCTTTTTCCTCATCTTCGTCTATTTCGCTCATAAATACATACTGTTAAGTGAACAACCATCCCACGATAGATTTAGCAAAATTATTATGAATTTTACATGGATATGAAAAGGATGTCAACGATTAGTTCTGCATTGATGGAGGGGGACGTTTTCGAGATTAACGTTCGTGTCATCGCTACAATGCCAACGGATGACAAGAAAGACAAACTCTAGTTAGTAATTTTTGACCAAACATGCAATTCTCCCTTCTCCCATCCCCTCTGAAACATCGCAAACCAAAACTTCAGCTAAAATGTAGCGGAATTAACAATCAGGTATAATTGTTGCGATTACGATAGTTTCACCTGAACTACATTTTAACTGCAAATGGATTGTTATTATGTCAGATACTTCGCCAAAAATTTGGTTGCTTGGCACTTCCTTTGAAACAACAAATATGGGGCTAAACGCCCTGACCGAATCGACCTTGAAGTGTATTTATACACGCTGGCACGATGCGGAAGTTGTGTTGCCCTCTCCGAAAGCAAATGCGCCAGATCAATCATTAAATTTGCTGGGACGCACGGTACAGTTGCATAAACGGGAATTGTGGTTTGGACGAAATATTTTTAAACCAAACAACGTTTATTTCTTCATTCTCTGCGCGTTATTGATGAAAGTTTTGCCGTTACGCAATTATTTCATGCGGCGTTATCCCACCTTTCGCTCGATATTAGAGACGGACTTTGTGATGGATATCACCGGTGGCGACAGTTTTACTGACATGTATCGAATGCCCAGATTTCGGCAAAGTTCGTGGTTGAAGTGGCTATTTATTCTGTGCAACAAAAAATTAATTCTACTGCCCCAAACTTACGGTCCTTTTCAACGCCGTTCTTCGCAATGGATTGCCCGCTATCTGATTTCTCATGCCCACCGGGTTTTTTCGCGCGACCAAAATGGCATTACCACCGTTACTGAATTATTAAATCAGCCGAAATTCGCTCAGATACCGATTCAATTTATTCCAGATGTGGCATTTGTGCTTGATCCCGTTGCCCCGGAACACCCCGTGCTGACTGAATTGCAAGCATTGAAACAGCAGCAAAAAATTCTCATTGGTTTAAATATCAGTGGCTTATTGTATAACGGTGGCGCGCAGGCGGACGCAAAATATCAGTTGCAAAGTTCTTATCGTGAATTGGTGGAGCATTTGATTGCATTACTGTTGCGACAAGAAAATACAGTGGTCATGTTATTATCCCACGTCCATTCTCAGCCCCCACATGTCGAAAGTGATCCTCACGCCTGTCAACAAGTCTATGAAAAATTAAGTCCTATTTACGCAAAACGGCTGATTTGGATGCGAGAAACTTTTGATCATCGTGAAATGAAATATGTGATCGGACAATGCGATTTCTTTCTCGGTTCGCGGATGCACGCATGTATCGGTGCGATTTCTCAAGCAATTCCAACGGTTGGCTTGGCGTACAGCGGTAAATTTATTGGCGTGTTTGCAGCGGCGGGTGTAGGCGAAACGGTGGTTGATCTGCGAAAATATGACACGTTAGAAGTTTTGGCACATGTCGAAACCACATTTTTAAAACGTCGAGAGATTGCCGAACAATTGCGTGCCACCGTGCCACAGATTAAACAGCGCGTGCTACAACTTTTTGATTATACTTGATTTTCATGAATTTCAAACATCAAGGTTTTACCTTACTCGAAGCGGTCGTGGCATTGGTGCTTATTGCGACGGCAGGAATGGCTTTACTCGATTGGGTGAATAACAATTTGATGACGCTGAACCGAGTGCAGACGATGCAGCAGCGTAATGAAGCCATTCGCAGTGCCTTGGTTTTTATGGAATCGGTCAATCCGCTGGAACGTCCGGAGGGCAGCCAAACCCTTGGCGTTTATACCTTTTCGTGGCAGTCGCAACCGCTTGAATCTCCAAAAGATGGCGTGAGTTTCACCGGCGATGTCGGATTTTATCAATTGGGCTTGTTTGATGTGCAGATGACTATTACGGTGAATAATCAATTCTTGACCCAATTTTCGATGCGTCAAGTGGGTTACAAACAAGTTCGCAAGCCGAGTTTAGATTTTTAATATGCGAAATCAAGGATTTACCCTGCTCGAATTACTGGTCGTATTGATCATCACCACGCTGACCACTGCACTATTATTTGAAGGACTCAGCTTTGTGATGCAATTGCGAATTCAGATATTGAATCAATTTGATGAGGCGCATCGCGGGCAAATTCAAGAACATTGGTTTCGCAGCAGCACCGAATCCCTTGTTCCTGCGTATGAAGATATTCCAGAGGCGAAAATTTTTAAGGGCGAACGCACTCAATTCAGTGGGCTGACGATTTCCAGTTTGGATGCCGATCAGGGTGTTCCGGTGGAATTTGCTTGGGAATTGGTGACGGAAAATGATGTGACCACGCTGATTTATCGAAATGCTCAAAAACAAGGCTGGGCGGTGTTGCGTTGGCGCGGCGGAGATATTGGACAATTCAATTATTTAGCGAGCGATGGGCAGTGGCATGATCAGTGGCCCCCCAATTCTTTTGGAATGCAACCGCCCCAACTGCCCCGTGCAATTTCTTTCATCGGCAAGCGTCATGAATCGCCGATCACGTGGTTGGTCAGCATTCATGGACGGGAACGCCCCAAACTTGATTTGCGACAAATAGATATGTATTAAGCAGTAGTTTGGCTCGCCACTGCTTAACTTCATGTTTAAGAAGCAATTTTTAACCGAGTGGCAATCTTGGTGAATAAACTGCGCTTCTGAGGTTCTGCCACAGTTTTTACAACTTTATTGGTGACAGGCTTGACTGAGATTAAGTTAATCGCCACGGTGGCATTGTAAAAGTTGCAGATCACTTCCATTGGGAACTTGGTTTTTTCTTGAATTTCCCGCAATGAAGTGGGGCGTGCTGTCATCATCGAAGTCAAGCGCATGTGTTCAGATTCAAATTCGAGCCGTGAAAAGTTGGGCCACGCGATCAGTTGAATCGGTGTGTCGATAGAATGTCCTTCTAACAATTTCCCACCGGAGCCGTACAGTGCTGCTGACCAGAGTACGTGTGCTAAGGGCAAAATTTGTTGTCCTCGCGCCAAAATGTCAAAATCGGTTTGCGACAGGGTTTTTATCGCCACTGCTGCTGAACTTCGAGTGATTTTGCGCAGGGTATCTCGTGAGGCTGAGGTGGCAATAATCCCTTGAATCGGTTCAACATAGAGCGCGGGATGCGGCGGACTGTAAACTTGCATCGCTTGTTTTTCTTTGCGTGCTTGTAACAGTGCATAAAGCAACGTTTTATTCACATCCGTTGGCGCAGTCACACTGGTTACGTCAACTTGAGTCGTCGCCACTGCTGAGTGTTTCGACAATTCTGGCATCTGATCAACAATCATTTCGTAAAGCACATCCCGCAACGTTTGCACTCGTAATGGTTTACGCAACACTGGATTACGTTGATCATTCACCATCTCATTGGACAATAATAACAGGGAGGATTTGCCAGAATAATCGAATTGCGTGTAAAAACGTCTCCCTTCTGGGGTATCGATATCCACAGCAAAAATTTTTCCTTCCGTGTCACCCTTGTCTAAGAGTTTTGCAGGAATTTTATTTTTAACCAATAAGTTGACAGCCACCTTGAGGACTGAATAGTCGGTGTCACTGAACTGAATGCAGGAAATGGTAATTGTTTGGGCAGACATGGCTAACATCCCTATAGTTTTCGTCATTTACGGCACGCGCGTGTCGAATTGTTTTGGGGCTCCCTTTTTTTAAGTGGGGGAGCAATCCAGAGGGCAATACAACTTCCCCCCCATGAACTCGTTTAATTACGCTCAAGTGTACATCAAAAAATTTAAACTTTCCAGTTTGAAATCAATAATAATCAATAGTTTATACAAATTTAACGCATCAATTAAGTATCAATTAAAATAGCGAAGAGGAATGCTTGAAGCCGCATCTATAAGCAAATAATATTCCAATAATACTTTATTAAATTCAAGGAAGATGGGGCAAAATGTGCACACGTTGAAAGTGATGAAGACAACTGTCTCAACAATGTGAGAAATTTTCACGCTTGAGTGCGCAGGCTGAGGAGTGATAAGAACGCGGGTAAAATAACATCTCCTGTGAGATAATTTGCACATCGACATGCAAGTTATCATATTCGTCATTATTCTGTCATTTTGAAATAAAATCAAGAGGCAATTTTATAATTGTTTACCAAAAGCCTAATTTTTTATTGACTTGATATTGATCCAAAATACGTGTAATCTTCAAACTGTAACAACTGCCGTTCGCGACGGTGACAGTGGATGTTAAAAGTCGTCAATATTCATAGTCTTCAAACTTATTCAGTAAAATATTTTTCGTCTCATCCAATTCAAAACTCAGGAGGATGTCCATGCGTCTCATGACTCTCAGTGTGGCGGTATTCACACTTTTTTTTGCAACTGTTACCCTTGCTGACCCTATCAAAATTAAATTTGCCCACGTCGTCGCTGAAACCACGCCCAAAGGTATCGGTGCGCTGATGTTTAAAGAACGGGTGGAAAAACAATTTCCCGGTAAGGTTGTGGTCGAAGTGTATCCTAATTCCCAATTGTACGACGATGACAAAGTGATGGAAGCAATGTTATTGGGCGATGTGCAAATGGCGGCACCTTCGCTGGCAAAATTTGGGCAATATACCAAAAAGTTGCAAGTTTTCGATCTGCCCTTTTTATTCGACAATCTCGCCTCGGTGGAACGTTTCCAAGCCAGCAAGTCCGGTAAAGATTTATTAGATTCGATGCAAAAGAAAGGCTACAAAGGTTTAGCCTATTGGCACAACGGCATGAAGCATCTTTCGGCAAACAAATGTTTACGCACGCCTGAAGATGCTAAGGGCTTGAAATTCCGCATTCAACAATCTGATGTGTTACAAGCACAGTTTGAACAGATGGGAAGTAGCCCACAAAAATTAGCCTTTGCTGAAGTCTATAATGCCCTGCAAACGGGAGTGGTGGACGGCACGGAAAATCCTTGGTCAAACACTTATTCTAAAAAGTTCTATGAAGTGCAAAAATGTATTTCTGACACTGATCACGGCTATTTAGGCTATATGGTCGTGACCAGCAGTCGCTTTTGGAAAGGTCTGCCTGACGATGTGCGTGCCGGATTGGAAAAAATCTTGGCAGAGATCACCGTCGAAGTGAACCAAAAAGCCACGCAGTTAGAAAAAGATGATCGCCAAAAGATCGTGGATTCTAAACGCACTGAAGTCATCAAATTGACCGATGCGGAGTTGAATAAGTGGCGCGAAGTAATGAAACCGGTGTGGAAAAAGTTTGAAAAAGAAATTGGCGAAGATGTGATTAAAGCTGCTATCGAAATAAATAAAGCTAAATAAGTGGCGGAAAAACCTGTTGTGTAAATTGATTTAAAATTCACCAACAGGTTCTGCCCGTTCATATCTACATCAAAGGATGGCAAATGTTCACCTACCTATTTGAGCGTTTAGAAGAAGCTCTCATCGGTTGTCTCTTGGCAGCCATGACGCTCGTTACCTTTGCCAATGTCGTCGTCCGCTATATTGTTAATAATAAAGAACTTTGGGAATCATCCATTGGCGTAACATTAATTCAATGGTTTCCCGCCCTGAACGACATTGTGTATAAATTAAACATGCCTTGGGCATTGGAATTAACCGGCTACATGTTCGCATGGATGGTCTTAATCGGCGCGTCCTACGGGGTGCGAGTGGGGGCACATATCGGTGTCGATGCCTTTGTCAAACTCATGCCGCGGGCTTCTCATCGCTATCTTGCCGGTTTAGTCGCCATTTTAGGCATTATTTACTGTGCCATTCTCTTAGTCGGCAGCTACGATTATGTGATGTTAATGTACGAATTAGAAACCGAAGCCGAAGACTTGCCAATTCCACAATGGGTTATTTATCTCGCCCTCCCCATCGGTTTAGGACTGCTGGCACTGCGCCTGTTTCAAGTATTAATCAAGACAATTCTCGGCAACGAGGTCAATGTGCTCGCCGACGAAGCCCGTGACATGATTGAAGAACACAAGGCACAACAACGTGCGGAGCAAGTCAAATGACCGTTTCATTTTTATTTATCATGCTATTTGTGCTACTGTTCATCGGCGCGCCCGTTGCGATTGCTTTAGGATTAGCCAGCGTACTCACGATTGTATTCTTCTCAACCGACTCCCTCGCCTCGCTCGCGCTCAAACTCTTTCAGGGGATGCAGCATCCCACCTTGCTCTCGATTCCCTTTTTCATCCTCTCCTCTGCTTTTTTATCAACCGGCGGCGTGGCAAGACGATTAATTCGCTTTGCAACGGTCTGTGTGGGCGCAATCCGCGGGGGCTTGGCAATGTCTGCGGTACTTGCCTGTATGCTCTTCGCAGCCGTCTCCGGTTCATCGCCCGCCACAGTGATCGCCATCGGTTCAATTGCCATCGGTGGAATGGTTTCTAACGGCTATGATCAAAAATTTGCAGTCGGCGTGATTTCAACAGCGGGAACATTGGGTATTCTCATTCCGCCCTCAATCGTAATGGTCGTTTATGCCGCGATCACCGAAGTGTCCATCGGACGCTTGTTTATGGCGGGGATTTTGCCCGGACTTTTAGCGGGTTTGATGCTCATGGGCGGAGTCTATTACTTTGCGCGGAAATACAATTTACCGAAACTCAAACCAGCCTCGGTTGGAGAAATTATTGCCGCCGCGTTCGATGCCAGTTGGGGATTACTGTTGATCGTCATCGTGATCGGTGGAATTTATGGTGGAATCTTTACCCCGACCGAAGCCGCCGCCGTTGCCGCAGTCTATGCCTTCTTTGTAGCCTTGTTTGTTTACCGTGACCTTGGATGGCGAGATGTGCCCAAAATCTTCGTTGATTCCGGCAAAGTCACCATCATGCTGATGTTTATTATCACCAACGCCATGCTATTTGGACACGTACTCACCACCGAGCAAATTCCACAGCAAGTTTCAGAGATGATCATCAATTGGGGCATGAGTCCGTGGATGTTTCTCTTAGTCGTCAACATCTTATTACTGATTGGCGGATGCTTTATGGAGCCATCGGGCTTGCTGCTGATCACCGTACCCATTTTATTCCCCATTGCGATGAAACTCGGTATTGATCCCATTCACCTCGGCATTATTATGGTGGTCAATATGGAGATTGGCATGGTCACGCCGCCGGTCGGACTCAACTTATTTGTCATCTCTGGGATTACCGACATGAGTCTCACCGATGTGGTCAAAGCGGTACTGCCGTGGCTACTGATCTTGATGGTTTTTCTAATCATCATCACCTACGTGCCCATCATCAGTACATTTTTACCTGACTTAATTTTTGGGGTATCTACGCACTGAATGAATAGATGTTACGCGGTTGAGATGCGAATTGTTTGATTTTATTGAAATACTTGATGGGTTTTACAGGCTAACTTCTTGAATAGATTGAAAATCAAATTTCAACTGCGTAACTCTAAATGAATTTCCAGCGGGCAAAAAAAATGTGAAGCAAATTTTATTTCCAACTCATGCGGGCTTGGTTCTCGCCATTAAGAGGACTCTAAGAGTGCTCGTTACGCATGGTTATCAGGTAAAAATGCCCCACACCATCGAATTATATCCGATCTATCCAGATAAGTCAAAATAAGTCAAAACCTACAGCCACATCACAATGAACAATTTGATTAAATTTCTACTCCACCAATTGCCACCAGAATCTGCCCACCATTTCGCATTACTCGCCCTTAAACTTGCGGAACAGAGTGGAATGGCACGTCTCCTCTTCGGCAAACCACTGCAAGCCCCGCGCACTGTCATGGGTTTAAACTTTCCCAATCCCATTGGTTTAGCCGCCGGTTTCGACAAAAATGCTCAATGTATCGACGGGTTAGGCACTCTCGGTTTTGGTTTTCTCGAAGTCGGCACTGTCACCCCACGTCCCCAACCCGGCAATCCTCAACCGCGCCTGTTTCGATTATCTCGATCCCACGCAATTATTAATAGGATGGGATTCAATAACTTAGGAGTAGAACATCTGGTGGAAAATGTCCGTCGCCGGCGTTATTCCGGGATTTTGGGGATTAATTTGGGCAAAAATGCCACCACGCCCCTCGAAAATGCCGTCGAAGATTATTTATATGGCTTGCAACACGTTTATCCCCATGCTGATTACGTCACCATTAACATTTCATCGCCCAATACTAAGAATTTACGCAAACTACAACACGGTGATGAATTACATCAGATGTTACAACAAGTTAAGAGTGCGCAAACTTCACTCGCCACCGAAAATCGTAAATACGTCCCCTTAGTGCTAAAAATTGCCCCAGATTTATCCCGCGAAGAAATTATCGAAATTGCAAATATTTGCGTTAATAATCAGATGGATGGAATTATTGCTACGAATACTACATTATCTCGCGTGGGCGTTGAAAATGTGCAATATGGGCAAGAAACTGGCGGATTAAGTGGCGCGCCCTTGACTGAACAAGCCACTGAAGTCGTGCAACTGTTGACCGAAACTTTACAAGGTAAAATACCCGTGATTGCGTCTGGGGGCGTGATGACGGTGGCGGATGTGCAGGCAAAATTTGCAGCGGGCGCAAGTTTAGTACAGATTTATACTGGTTTAATTTATCACGGACAACATTTGGTACGTCAAGCGGTTCAAGCCGCCGCAAAACGCCCGTGATTAAAATCTTAAAACCAAACCTGACAGGTTTCCGAAGCCTATCAGGTTTAGAATCATGAATAAAATAAATATCTATTGACAATATAATTATCACTTTACAGCACGCAGCTATACAACAATTGTCACTTATCCACCGTTCTTTGTTTACATAAGCGTTAAAATATGCAAACTTCACCACTTCATAAAAACTCATGAATACTCGTTATACAGGACTGATTGACAAATACCGCGACCGCTTGCCGATTCACGATGACACCCGGATTATCAGCTTGAGCGAAGGCAATACACCATTGATTCGTTTGAATAATATTCCACGAGATTTACAAAAAGATGTGGCAATTTATGTTAAGTATGAAGGTTTAAATCCCACTGGTTCATTCAAAGATCGTGGCATGACGATGGCGATCACTAAGGCAGTTGAGGCGGGCAGCCGGGCGGTCATCTGTGCATCGACGGGCAACACTTCAGCTTCAGCGGCGGCTTATGCGGCACGGGCAGGGATTCAAGCCTTTGTTTTAATTCCAGATGGCAAAATTGCTCAAGGTAAATTAGCCCAAGCCATGATGCACGGTTCGATTGTGATCCAGATTGAAGGTAACTTTGACGACGGCATGGCTTTGGTGAAACAAGTGGCAGACGAAGCCCCCGTGACCATCGTGAATTCAATCAATCCATATCGCTTACAAGGTCAGAAAACCGCAGCATTTGAAATTGTTGAAGCCTTGGGACGCGCGCCTGATTATCACTGTCTCCCAGTGGGAAATGCGGGGAATATTTCCGCCTATTGGATGGGTTACTCGGAATATTGCAATGACGGTATCATCGCCAAACGCCCGATAATGTGCGGTTATCAAGCCAATAAATCTGCGCCTTTTTTGCGGGGTCATCCGGTGGAAAATCCTGAAACGGTGGCAACTGCCATTCGCATCGGCAATCCGCAAAGTTGGGATAAGGCATGGGCGGCTCAGAAAGAATCCGGCGGTTGGTTCGATGAATTTTCCGATGAGGATATTTTGGCGGCGCAAAAGTTACTCGCAGAACGGGAAGGTATTTTTTGCGAACCGGCTTCAGCGATTTCCATTGCCGGGGCGATCCGTGACATCAAGAGTGGCAAAATTCCGGAAGGGAGTGTGATTACTTGCACTTTGACGGGACATGGTTTAAAAGACCCAGATACCGCGATTAAACAAAGCTCGACCCCGATGTTGAAGGTGAAAGCGAAATTAACCGAGGTGAAAGCCGCTATTTTGAAGAATATGTAGTGTCAGAACCATGATTTTCAGGATTTATCGGATGACCGTGATTTTAATCAAGCAAATCCCATTAATCTTGAGAATCATGGTTCGGAACTGCAATTTTTATAATTCGCTTAATTATGCCAATAAAATAATTTATGATAACCACCATATTAAAACACAATCATTTCAAATGGATCGATGTCGTACTGCCAACTCAAGAGGAATTACAAGAACTTGCAACCACTTATGCCATTCATCTCACCTCAATTCGTGACTGTTTACAACCCAATCATTTGCCCAAATATGAAAAAATTGCTGATGTTACTTTCTTAATCGCGCGTGGTTATGATGAAAAAGCATCGCTTCACGCCAGCAATGTCCTTGATCTCACTCGAAAAGTTGCGATTTTCAAAGGCACTGATTTTTTGATCACCGTGCATCGTGTGGACTTAGATTATTTAGCAACCGTTCGTGAAAAATGGCAAGCGATCTCTCCAGATACGGTGCAACATCTACAATTCCAAATTTTATGCGATATTTTGCAAGCAATTTTAAGCTCTTATGAAAGCCCGCTAGACATGGCTGAAGCAATGCTCGATGATATTGAAAATAAAATTTTTATGCGCAAAGGTCGAATTATTCATCAGAGTTTTCAAGAAGTTTACCTATTACGCCGTAAAGTTTTAATCTATCAACGCATGTTACATCTTGCTCTCGATATGTTGGCAAAATTGAATATTTCATCAGATATTGAAAGAAACGCGCCATTTTTGCAAGATATCAAGGACGACACCCTCCGATTGCTGTTTATTTCCGAACAAATTTGTGAAAATGTCAATTATTTAATCAACTTACATCTCTCGCTGATGTCAAATCGCACCAATGAAGTCATGCGGGTGCTCACCGTTTTCTCAGTTTTCTTCATGCCGATCACCTTCATTGTAGGCGTGTATGGAATGAACTTTGAACACATGCCAGAATTAAAATGGCAACACGGTTATTTTGACGTATGGCTCGTGATATTAAGCGTATCTCTGGGCTTATGGATTTGGTTTAAACGCAAAGGTTTCCTATAAATGCAACTCTGTACGACCCGTGATGACCATCGGATTGCATGGTTTACTGCACTGGCGATCACCATCCACATTGCCGAAAGTGCCTTGCCGACCCCCCTGCCGGGCGTGAAACCGGGCTTGGCAAATGTGGTGACGATTGCGGTATTGGTCAAATTCGGTTGGAAAATGGCAGCATGGGTGAATTTGCTACGAGTCGTGGCGGGAAGTTTATTGATCGGAACGTTTTTATCGCCAACATTTATCATGAGTTTGAGCGGCGCGCTGGCAAGTACCCTCATCTTAATTGCGTTAGCGCAACTGCCCGGACGGGGGTGTAGTCCCTTGGGATACAGTATTGCTGCGGCGATGGTACACATGTTGACGCAATTTCTGGTTGCATATCAACTATTTATTCACCACGCAGGAATTTTTAATTTACTTCCCTTTCTAATGACAGCCGCTTTTATTTTTGGTATGATGAGCGGCATTATTGCAACAATCATGTTGGCACAGCTAAGATTTTGATTTAAAGCTCATCTGCAACATTGCGAGGTTGCCATTTTCCCAATCAATTTCAAATTATTAGGGCTGGTGTTCGCGTTTTTTTTGACTCAAGGACTCACGGGCTGTAGCCAAATTTCTTATTACTCCCAAGCCATCGGGGGACAGTGGGAAATTTATCGCCGCGCCCAGCCCATTGACAAAATTCTCGCCGCTCAAGAAACCTCTACTTCATTACGCCATGCTTTATCTGAGGCTGTGAAGATGCGCGCGTTTGCCCACACCGAATTGAAACTGCCCAACAATCGCAGCTATACCAATTATGTTGATTTACAACGCAATGCCGTGGTGTGGAGTGTTTTCGCAACGCCGCAATTTTCCCTACAACCGAAGCAATGGTGCGTACCATTTTTGGGCTGTATGGCATATCGTGGTTATTTTGCAAGATCAGATGCGCAAAACTTGGCAGATGCGTTGAAAGCGGAAAACTATGATGTTTATGTGGCGGGCGTGACGGCATACTCGACGCTCGGTTGGTTCAGCGATCCCATTTTAAACACCATGTTACAGGCTTCATTGAGCGATTTGGCTGGCACAATGTTTCACGAATTGGCGCATCAACAGTTATATCTCGCGGGCGACACCGTTTTTAACGAATCTTTTGCGGTGGCGGTGGAAGAATTGGGCGTGGCGCGGTGGCTACAAAAATACGGGACGACTGAAGAACTCAAGCAATATCAACACGCTAAACAACGTCATGAGCAATTCATCCAACTGGTTTTAACGATTCGGAATGAATTACAACAGATTTATCAAGCTCATATCGACCCGCAGGAATTGGCGCAATTGAAGCAACGCACGTTTGAAAAATTACGCCACAATTACGCGAACTTGAAGCAAACTTGGCAAGGTTATTCCGGATATGATCGCTGGTTCGCGGCAGATTTGAACAATGCAAAATTATCCTCAGTGGTCACGTATCAGCATTTTGTACCGGCTTTTCACGCGTTGTTTCAGCAGCAACATCAAGATTTTGAACAATTTTATCAAGCGGTGGCAGAAATTTCTCAATTGCCGATCACCGAGCGTCATCAAAAATTACAAGCATTCGTGGCTCAACACAATTAGGTAGGTTAAAATCGCCAGTAAAATCGTCAGAACAGTCTCCATAATCTCAATACGGCTGATTCATCATGAATATCACGTTGTCATCCATAATACCCTGTTCCAGTGACTAATAACATGCGCAGAAAACGTTTTATTCTTCCCGGCAAAGGTTCTCTCACCCATAATATTACTTTAAAAATTGGCGCGTGGGTGATTATCGTCGTTTTCCTGACTGCGATATTGAGTTATTTGCAGGTGGCTGCCAAAATTGAAGAGCAAGCCTTGCGCCAACTAAATACTTATGTGTCGGATCGAACGCTTCAAGAAAACAAAATTTTCAAGCAAACTGAAGATAACTTATTGCATTTAAAAGAGTTAATCCTCGCAGACCTTGAAAAGGAACAATTTACGCCGCCATCAATGTTTCGCGAAGATATCACCCACGCGTTTGATAAACTTGTTGAGCGTGATGCTGATGGGGTACAGCGCAATTTGGTGCTCACTCAGCAAAACACCTGCATCTACATCAATCCCCCAAATTCGTTTGATTTTCAAACAGAACAACGGTTTCTGCGCTGGCATAAATTATTAAGTGATTATGGCAAAACGTGGGATTCTCTGTTTAAAAATGTTTATATTTTATTTGCCTCAGCCAATTCGTTGATTATTCACTGGCAAGAATATCCTTGGTGGTGTGAACACACGTCTGCTGATTTTCAACTCACCCAACAAGAATATTTTCAAGTCTCTGATATTAAAAATAATCCTAAACGAGAACCTGTTTGGACGCAGATGTATTACGACAAATCATCAGCCAAATGGATGGTTTCTGCAATTGTGCCCATTGATTGGCAGGGCGAACACTTGGTTTCTCTTGGGCATGATATTGAATTTAATGAATTATTAGAGCGGACTTCTAAACATAAATACTTGGAACAAAGTTATAACATCATTTTTCATAAAGATGGGCGGTTAATTTCTCATCCCACGTGGAATGAAGAAATTATTGCTCGAAAGGGTAATTTTTCCATTCAAGAGAATGGTGATGAAGAATTGCAGCGAATTTATAACATTGCGCTTCAAAATTCTGGACGTATTGTTAGGGATGAACCCAGCCATACTTATCTAGCCATCAGTGAAATTGACGCGCCGGAATGGTATTTTATCACCGTGTTGCCAAAATCTATTTTCACCATTGTTGCGTGGGAAAGTGCCCAATATATTTTATTATTGAGCCTTGTTGCATTGGTAATCGTTATTTACATCATTTATTCAATTTTACATTACCAAGTTACTGAACCATTGAGTCAATTTCTGATTGCAACACGACGTTTGGGTGAAAGCGATTTTGACATCAGTTTAGACATGCAGCGTAAAGATGAATTGGGACAATTAGCAGATTCATTTCGTGCGATGGCAACCTATTTGATGGATCGAGAAACTCAATTAGTCGAATATTCCAACGAGTTAGAATCTTACATGGAAGAATTACGCGGTGCGAAAGAACAAGCCGAAGCCGCCAATTTGACCAAGAGCCAATTTATTGCCAACATGAGTCACGAATTGCGCACGCCGTTAAATGCGATCATCGGTTACAGTGAAATGTTGCAAGAAGATGCTGCGGAACTGGGTGAGAAGAATTTTGAGCGCGATTTACATAAAATTCATTCGGCGGGCAAACATTTATTGAGTTTAATCAATGATGTCCTCGATATTTCAAAAATTGAAGCAGGCAAAATGGAATTGTATCTCGAAGTGTTCGACCTCCACACCATGCTTGAGGAAGTGATCACCACAATTCAACCGATTGCCTCCCGCCAAAATAATCAAGTCGTTGTAAATTACGAAACGGATTTGGGGCAGATGCACGCCGATTTGACCAAAGTTCGGCAATCTTTGTTAAATTTGTTGAGTAATGCCTGCAAATTCACCGAACAAGGCATTATTTATATCTCTGCAAAACGTGAAACCGCAGCAGATAAAGATATTGATTGGGTAGAATTTAAGATTCAAGACAACGGTATCGGCATGACGCAGGAGCAACAACAGAAGTTATTTCAAGCCTTTACGCAAGCTGACGCATCAACGACACGGAAATATGGCGGCACGGGATTGGGATTGGTAATTACCAAGCGATTTACGGAAATGATGGGCGGCATGATTCAAGTATCGAGCGAATTTGGGCGAGGTAGCGTTTTTATTGTGCGTCTTCCATGTCATCATAAACGGATGGAATCACAAGAAAAAAATTATGATCTGGAATTACCCGATGCCACGCTGGAACATTCACAACACTGCGTTTTAGTCATCGACGACGATTTAGCGGTGCGAGATTTGTTTAAAAACTATTTGACGAAACTGGGTTATCGCGTGGTGCTGGCGACGGGAGGCGATGAAGGCTTGCGGTTGGCGCGGCGATTACGTCCGGATGCGATTACTTTGGACGTGATGATGCCCGGCATGGACGGTTGGATGGTGTTGTCCGCGCTCAAAACTGACCCCACTTTAGCGCATATTCCCGTGATTATGGCTTCAATTGTCGAAGATAAGCGGCTGGGATTTTCCTTGGGAGCGACTGATTATTTAATTAAACCGATTAATCGTGAGCAACTCAATCTTGTCCTGTCAAAATATCTGAATGATAAACGGAAACAATTGGTTCTTGTGGTTGAAGATGATCCGACAACGCAGGAAATGATGGAATTGATGTTGGCAAAAGAGGGCTTAATGGTTATCACCGCCAATAATGGACGTGATGGTTTGGAAAAAATGACCCAGCAATTGCCCGATCTCATTCTACTTGACTTGATGATGCCGGAAATGGATGGTTTTGAATTTGTAACGCATTTACGCAACAACGAAAAATGGCGCAAAATTCCAATTGTCGTACTTACTGCAAAGGACATTACGCGCGAAGATCGGATTAAATTGCGCAGTCAAGTCCAAAATATTTTTCAAAAGAGCGGTTATGATAAAAACAAATTACTCTCTGAAATTCATGACCTTTTGAAACAAGCCACCGAGACCACTGCAACTTCTCCAACTCAGAACGCTTAGTCGATTAAAACCTGACAGGTTTCTGAAATCTGTCAGGTTTAGAATAATCAAGAAAATCAAGGCTCAGATGTTATAACTAATTGTTATTAATCAGTATAACCCAATTGTTGCAACGACCGATCATCATCGCTCCAACCTTCTTTAATTTTCACCCACAATTGCAAATAGACTTTGCGCCCTAACAACTCTGCGATATCTTTGCGTGCCTCTTCGCCCACCGCTTTTAATAAACTGCCCTGTTTACCGATGACAATCGGTTTTTGGCTTGCCCGTTCGACCCAGATGAGCGCGCTGATGTGGGTAAAATTATCTTTTTCAACGAAATATTCCGTTTGCACGGTGAGCCGATAGGGTAATTCTGCCCCCAATCGTCGTGTCAACTTTTCCCGCACCACTTCTGCCGCTAAAAACCTCATGCTTCTATCGGTCAGTTCATCTTCGGCGAATAAAAATGGATTGGGCGGTAGCTGGGTGAGAATTTTTTGTTCTAACTCAGCTAAGTTTTTATTATATAAAGCAGAAATTGGGAAAATATCGAAAAATTCCCGTTTTTGGCTGATTTCTTGTAAATAGGGCAAAAGTAACTTTTTATCTGCCAATTTATCAACCTTGTTCACTGCGAGTAGTACAGGCGTGTTGACTGTTTTTAGGATATTTAACACGTAGTTATCTCCTTCCAGCCAACGTGAGGCTTCAACCACCCACACAATCACGTCCATCCCTTCGAGACTGCTGAGGGCGGTACGATTTAAGTAGCGATTCATTGCGTTATGAACATCTTGATGCAAGCCGGGCGTGTCAACATACACAATTTGCGTGTCGGCGTGCATTTTTATCCCTAACAGGCGATGGCGAGTGGTTTGTGGCTTAGAAGAGGTAATGCTCAACTTTTGCCCGATCAGGTGATTGAGTAAAGTTGATTTACCGACATTGGGACGACCGACCAGCGCGACATAGCCACAGCGGGTAGAAATAGGGGTTGCCATAGAAATCAGAATATTAGCCGAATCAGAGCGTTGCTGAATGCGTGATGTTTTTAGAAATTTAAACCTGTGAAGTTTTAAAAATTCGACAGGTTTAAGATAATAGATTGAATTACAAAGTTTTTCAACGATTAGAATTTCGCAGTTCTGGTTGATTGGCGTGCAGCAGAAATAGGGCTTGCGCGGCGGCTTCTTGTTCGGCACGACGACGACTTTCCCCTTTTCCGTAGGTCGGCTTGGGCAATTCAGAAATAATGCACTCTACTTCAAAGTGTTGAGCGTGGGGCGCACCGTTGACTGCGAGCACTCGATATTGCGGCAGAGCTTGTTGTTTTGCCTGCAAATATTCTTGCAACTGCGTTTTTGGGTCTTTAACCACCTTTTGCGGCGATAAACTGTCCAACCGTTCCCGCAAAAGCTGCAAGACAACTTGTTTACAACTGAGCATGTCGGCATCCAAGTAAATCGCTCCGACAATGGCTTCTAACGCATCTGCGAGAATGGAAGCGCGCCGCCACCCGCCACTTTTTAATTCGCCGCCGCCCAAAAATAAATATTGACCGAGATTGAGTCTTTGGGCAATTTCCGCCAAAGTTTCCCCTTTTACCAGTGTGGCGCGTGACCGTGTTAATTCACCTTCGCTGGCAATAGGAAAACGCTCAAACAGGGCTTCTGCGACGACATAATTGAGTAGCGCATCGCCGAGAAATTCCATGCGTTCATTGTTTGGGCTACCCGCACTCCGATGAGTCAGCGCAGTAGTGAGGAGGTCTTCCCGCTTAAAATAGTAACCCAAGGCTTGATACAGAGAGAGATAGTCAGGTTTCAAGGAACTTTAACAGTCTTTTTGTAGTCCACAACGAGGGAGAGGTTCGACAACAGTTTTGCACGAGAATCATATTCGACGGTCATGATAAAACCTTCAACTGTCCGTTCGATTTTAACCACTTCGGCAAAGTTCATCTGATTCACACTGGTGATTTTTTCAAAATCCAAACGAGATAACAGGATTTTTTGCAATTCGGCATTGCTTTTCTTGCCAATTTCGGCTTCCTGACGTAATGAGTCGAGAATAGAAGTGACTTTACCATCTTGCATGTAAATGGGTATAATTTTGAACGCCAGCCACAATGCAATCGCAATGACCACAATTGCAGTCACCATCCCACCACCAAACTGACGCTTCTTAATATTTATCATAACAACGTCCTTAGATTGAGCAAAAGAGAAAAATAGACTACATTTTATCGCATCTGTAATTCAATTGTAATTCAATGTGTAACTTTAAAAAAGAGGCATTTTGTATTTAGAAAGCAAGGCAGCCATTGTGACCGAATATTGTATCGCAACAACGTATTCAATGTTGCTGCATTTTGAAATTCGCATCTTTTTCTAAGATTAAGCCGATTGCCAGACCTGAACGTTGCCTCGAACTCTGGATATTATAGCGTATTGTTCATCTTTCCTGTAACTTCTGGAAAAATAATGCTATTTAAAAATATTTTAGAATCATCGCAACAAATCTGCAAAGTTTAGCACTTGCCGATCCCGCGTTGCGCCACCCGTTCTGCGCTACAATAAACTTAACCACCTCATTTTTATTTCAACATCCAACCATGAATGCAACGTATATTATCCTGAAAACTTTTCTTTACCTGTGCTTATTTCGCTATAAACCTCAAGATTTGCCACACTCATTATTTCTGCTGACGGTCACGCTGACATTTTACATGATTCTGAGTGGAGTTTTAGCCCCCGATCCGCTGGTTTTCCCACGAAATATCGTCTGGAGTATGGCTGAAACAGGCTTAGTCGTGATTTTAATCAGTAGTTTACTCTACGTCATTAAACGTCCGCACCGCGCCCCGCAGACATTGACCGCTATTTTAGGGACAAACGCGTTATTATCGCTACTCAGCCTGCCACTCATATTGTGGTTGGGATATGTTGAAAGTTCGGAAATGAGCAAAGATATTCCAACGTTGCTATTGATTATGTTAATGTTTTGGAATATTGCCGTTCACGTTTATATTTTGCACCACGCGCTAGAAGTCTCTGTATTTACTGGATTAGTGCTCACCATTATTCTGCTTGCCTTGATGGGAACGGTGCTATTATCCATATTTCCCAGCGTGCAACTTTAACGCGATTTTCAGGATTCGTTTCCTTGATTCCATATAAAATCATG
>JACCEE011425716.1_pt1 | contig 21417 bp, 16 predicted proteins | sample 7449931 | NCBI WGS metagenome assembly JACCEE01 (sample SAMN15323457, study PRJNA562643) | freshwater metagenome | isolation source: river surface water | place: USA:Blue River Watershed | collected 2017-08-19 | reverse complement strand
GTTATAACTCAATCTCCATTTAAGTTCATTGATACGAAAAAAGACATTGCCTTAAATCGTTATTTTTACAAACTACAGGCAATGGGTGAATGCGGCGATGTTAAAGCATCATCGAATATTGCATCGAATATAGTTCTCACATCAGAAAGTACATCAAAATACAATCTCGAAGTATGGAATGCTTATCAAGATTGGCCCCAAGGAGCTATTCGATATGAATTAAAAAGAGCTATCGATAGCAATCCATTTCAAGTTATCAGTAATGATACTGTTAATCATTCTAATTACGACTATTTTGATGAAATGGAAATGCTATCTGCTGATGGGAATAAACAATGTTATTACGTAACGGCTTATCCCGTAGATCCACTTATTGCTGATGCTAAAAGTGTATCGAATATTTCATGCATAATAAGAGAAGACAGAGTGTTTGTTCCTGAAGCTTTTAATCCGGTGAGTAAAATTGAAACGAATAAAACATTCAAACCATTTATCGCATTTGTCGATGAAAAATCCTATGAATTTACCGTTTTTAACCGATATAGTGAAGCTATTTTTACAACAAAAGATTTTAGTCAAGCATGGGATGGAACTTTTAAAAATGCTCTAGTAAGTGAAGGTACTTATATTTACCTAATTAAGTATAAAAATGCGGAAGGCAAAATGCTTGAAAAAAGAGGAACCTTCAATGTTATTTTTAATGATAAGTAATTCGTTTATATACAATAAAAAGAGAAAAGGTTGTTTAATAAAAACAGCCTTTTCTCTTTTATTTAAATGACTATTTATATTTAACCGGAACAAGTACCGAATCTGCAAAAGTTGAAGTTTCGATACTTACGTTAATTTGTTGATTTACGATATGTTTATCGTAATTAACAAATCGATCAGTTAGTACATCATACAAATCTAAATCAACATTAGCTGTCAATGTATGAAATGTAATTGTATCGGTTAATAACGATGATGATGTTTGCGTTTTTATAATAGCATTAACCGTTATATATTTTCCTTTTAAAGTTGATACATTCTTATAGATTGCTAATGAAGGAATATAAGAAGCAAGCGAATATTCATAATTAGTGTTGGTATTATTGGCTATCATATGGCTATAAATCAGTGAGTCAGCTCCATAAAAAGAAACAGCTAAACGTTGAATAAACGTTTTTTGATCAACCGATTGTTTAAAAACAACACCAAAATAATTGTCCATTGTCATAGCTCCAATATACCATTCTGAAATATCAGAATATTTATAAGAGTCGAGATATGAGTCAACAAACATCTTAGTATCAGCTAAAAAAACAGGAGCAGCAAGAGGTGCATAATTTTCGGAATAATGATGTCCAAACGCATACATATTATCATTATTATCAATATAACTTATAGTACCAGTAGCTCCCTGAATGGTCAAATCTCCATAAATTTCAACAACAGTTGCCGACATTCCGGGTATAATACTTTGAGATGAACTTTTTAATGATGTCAACTTTAAATTTGATGTATAATTAAACGTTTGGAAATTTGCAAACCGAGAGATAATATTATATGAATCACGGCTTTTATAGCGTGCAATAAAATCATTATCAATGCCAGAACAATAATATGCAGATTCAATCTGCTGCATACCTTGTTTTGATAAATTAACTTGTTCATTTTGATTTTTTGATGTTGTTGTTATTGAAAGCATATCATCAATAGCACGTGCTACAAATTGGTGATTTGAGCCAGAAAAGCCATAACATAAAACACCAGCAACTTTGCCATCGGAAGTCAATAATGGAGAGCCACTATCGCCGGAGCCAATAACAATATTAGGAATACTACAATATATCAATTGTTCACCATTAATCATCGTTGCCGACTCGAAATATGCTTTGTATTCACGAACTTCAAATCCGTTTCGATTCAGTCTGATTATCATTTCATCACCTTTTTTAAAGGTATTTTGAACTGTTTTAAAAGCAATTTTAGATGTTATGACATTATTTACAACTTTGCCAGTATCAGTAACTTCGGGCTGTACATAGCTTGTATATTCTTTCTTACAGCTAAAAGTAAAAAATGCAATACATACAAGAAGCATTTTGGCCAATAGAATGGGTTTTCTTTTCATTTTATTAATTTAAGGGTTAATTAATTGGCTAATAAACAAAAACGAGCACTGAAAGTCTCAATGCTCGTTTTCATATCGTAAAATAACGTGAATTTATTTTGTTAATTCATCGTATTCTTTTTGTGCTTTGTCTTTATTATCTTTTTGATTTAATTTATAATAAATATTTTTTAAAGAGAATAAAGCATCAATTTTATCTTGTTTATTTGTTGCAACTTCTTTTACTTTTTCAAGGAAAGGAACTGCTTTCGCGTACAAATCAAGTGCGATTTTCTTTTCAGCTTCATACACTTTGTTATCTGTTGAGTTATTTGCAGTATTAAAATGCTCAATACCTGCATTATAGTAGCTTGCACCAGCATTCAAATAAGCATCAACAAATTTAGGATCTAATTCGATTGCTTTTTTATATGATTCAATTGCTTTATCTTGTTGTTTTGTTTGATCATATAAAGAGCCTAATGCAAAATAGAAAGTAGGATTATTTGGTTGTAACGAAATTGCTTTTGACAAGTAATCCATTGCTTCCTTATTTTTACCTGCTTTCAAATAGATATTAATCATTTCAGCAATCAATCCGGTAGCATCACTTTGATATTTATCAATTCCTTGTTTAATTGCATTGATAGCACCAGTTGTATCACCGCTTTCCAAATAAGCTTTTGCAACATCTTTAAATAAACCAGGTCCTCCAATTTTTTTATCAGCAGCTTTATTTATAAATAGATTAGCCTTTTCTGTATTTTTGGCTTTTAATGCCATAACACAGCAGTTAATCAACATGTTAGTATCTACAATATTAATAAAAGGAAGCTCATTTATTGTTTCTATTGCTTCAAAATATTTTAAACTAGTTGCAAAATCGCCTGCACTATAAGAAAATAATCCTACTGATAAAAGATGACTGCCATCTTTTAATTTCTCTAATTTTTCTTTTAGTTTTTTATTTAATTTTCCCGAAGGTTCTAATTCTAATGCTTTCATATATGCTTCATAAGCTACATATATAGGCTCAGGACGTACTTTACGCACTTCATCAGTATAAACCCATTTGTCAAGTTTTGAATCTTTCAAATAGATATCAACTCTATCAAAAGATACAATTGTATAATTTCCTTCTGTTTTTCTACTATTCCCTGAACTTGCTTTTACCATCGTAAGATCATTTTCTTTCATCCCGAAGTATAGATTATTTACATCAAATTCAAATAAATTTGTATAAATACGTCCACGTTCCATCCAAGTAGCAGATTTTGAAGCTTTTTCTGAATCTTTAACTTGTTCATCAATTTTCTCGGTCGATGCTTTTACCATTCCCCACGTAAGCCCGCTTTCTTGAGCCCAAAGACTCGCAACCGAACAAAAACCAGCTAAAATTGTTATTAATACCTTTTTCATTTTATACATTTTTAAATTTTAAAAGTCCACAAAATTAATTATTTTCTAATTCAATTGCATCATTTGGATCTTCTGAATCTTCAACAATTTCTCCTTCAAGAGTTTCGGCATTTTTTTCATTTTCACGTTCCAAACGTTCTTCTTCACTGACTTCGACAGCTGTTATAGCTGCAATTGAATCATTTTTCTTAAGATTAATTAATCGTACACCTTGAGTATTTCGTCCCATGACGCGTAAAGCCGCTACTTCTGTTCTAATCATCAATCCGGCTTTTGTAATGATCATTAAATCATCATTATCAACCACATCTTTGATTGCAACAAGCGTACCTGTTTTATCGGTGATATTCATTGTTTTTACACCTTTTGCTCCACGATTTGTAATCCGGTAATCATCAATATCAGAACGTTTTCCATATCCATTTTCCGATACAACCAAAATATGACGATCGGTATTTGGTTCTACGCAAATCATTCCAATTACTTCATCACCTTCTTCAAGATCAACACCTTTTACTCCCGATGCTGTTCGTCCAATAGATCGAACCTTCTCTTCATTAAACCTGATTGCTTTCCCAGATTTAACAGCCATTAGAATTTCATGTTTTCCATTTGTTAATCGTGCTTCGAGTAACTCATCGCCCTCGCGGATTGTGATGGCATTGATACCATTTTGACGTGGACGAGAATATTCTTCTAATTCGGTCTTTTTAATGATACCGTTTTTCGTTCCAAGTATGATATAATTATTGCAGATATATTCTTTATCTGTTAATGTTTTAACATTGATATAAGCCATTACTTTATCATCTTGCTCGATATTAAGTAAGTTTTGAATTGCACGACCTTTTGATGTTTTATTTCCTTCTGGAATTTCATAAACTTTGAGCCAGAAACAACGTCCTTTTTTGGTAAAGAACAACATTGTTGAGTGCATATTCGCAACATAAAGATGTTCTATAAAGTCAGCATCGCGTTTATCGCTTCCTTTTGAACCTGTACCTCCTCTGTTTTGAATTTTATATTCGCTCAATGAAGTACGTTTCATATATCCCATATGTGAAATGGTAATTACAACATCTTCATCGGCATAAAAATCTTCCGGATTGAATTCTTCGGCAGTACGAACAATTTCGGTTCTTCTCTCATCACCAAACTTTTGTTTTACTTCCAACAATTCATCGGTGATAATTTTCATTCGTAATTCTTCATTTGCTAATATTTCATTTAAATAATTGATAAGTTTCAATAATTCATCATATTCGCTTCGAAGTTTATCTTGTTCGAGTCCGGTTAATTGTCGTAAACGCATATCAACAATCGCTCTTGACTGAATATCAGTTAAGTTAAATGTTGACATTAATGTTTCTCTTGCTTCTTCAGGGTTTTTAGCAGCTCTAATAATTCGAACAACTTCATCAATATTATCGCTAGCAATGATAAGACCTTCAAGAATATGAGCTCGTTTTTGAGCTTCATTTAATTCAAATTTTGTTCTTCTAATTATAACATCATGTCGATGCTCAAAGAAATATTTAATTAAATCCTTCAAATTAAGCATTTGAGGACGTCCTTCTACGAGCGCGATATTGTTTATACTAAATGTACTTTGAAGTGCCGTATATTTGTATAATTTATTTAACTCAACATTTGCAATTGCTTCACGTTTAAGTGTGTAAACAATTCGCATTCCGTCGCGGTCCGATTCATCATTAACCTCGCTGATTCCTTCTATTTTCTTTTCATTAATTAATTCAGCTGTACGAGCAATCATTTCAGCTTTATTGACCATGTATGGTATTTCGCTTACGATGATTTTATCACGTCCTCGGTCATCGGTTTCAATTGTTGCTTTTCCTCGAATCACGCAACGTCCACGTCCGGTCAAATATGCATCACGAATACCTTGATATCCATAAATAGTACCTCCGGTAGGGAAATCGGGAGCTTGAATAATCTCGATTAATTCATCAATGCTGATGTCTTTATTTTGAATGTATGCGATTATTGCATCAATTGTATCGGACAAGTTGTGAGGTGGCATATTGGTTGCCATACCAACAGCAATACCTTGAGCTCCATTTATTAACAAGTTAGGAATTCGGGTAGGGAGTACGGTTGGTTCTTCAATCGTATCATCAAAGTTCAATTGAAAATCAACAGTTCCCTTATCGATATCAGCCATAATTTCTTCTGCAATTTTTTTGAGTCTGGCTTCAGTATAACGCATTGCAGCAGGAGAGTCTCCATCAATTGAACCAAAGTTACCTTGTCCATCAACCAATGGATAGCGTAATGACCATTCCTGCGCCATACGAACCATGGTGAAATAAACAGATGAATCGCCATGTGGGTGAAATTTACCTAAAACTTCCCCAACAATTCTAGCCGATTTCTTTGGTGGTTTATCTGAAGCAACACCAAGTTCCGACATTCCGAATAATACTCTTCTATGAACAGGCTTCATTCCGTCGCGAACATCGGGCAAAGCTCTTGATACGATTACCGACATTGAATAATCAATGTACGCTTGCGTCATTTCCTCTTCAATATTCAGCGAAATAACTCTCTCACGATTTGTCATTTGTACTTTTTAACTTAAGTATGTAATAAAAACTATTTATCCAATATAAAATTCCACGCAATGTACAGTTTAAACTAAAACCAGAGAAATGATAATGCTTTTTTTTATTAACATCGAATGTTTAATAATTAACAGATAAACAACTTTTACAAAGCCTTATTGTATTTCACAAAAATTCATTATTTTTAATTTCGAAATTCAATGTTAATTATTGATAATAAATGACGAAATTTGCACTTTGATTAGGCTTTATTTTACAATCTGTTGTAATTGAAAGCAAGCACTATTCGACTAAAGAAAATAAAAATATTTGACAAAAATGGATGCAGAATATTCAGAGAAATTAAGAGAAATTCTTTCATATAGCAAAGAAGAAGCTATCCGTTTGGGTAATGATCTTATTGGCGTTGATCACTTTTCATTAGGCATTTTAAGAGACGGCGATAATAATGCTGTAGCAATACTTGAATTATTAGGTGTTGATTTAAACGACATGAGAATGAAAATTGAGAATTTGCTCAGACAAACGCAATCCTTGAATGCAAAACAATCGGAACATATTCCATTAAAGAAAAATGCAGAAAAAGTATTAAAAATCATAAACTTAGAAGCAAAACTGCTCAATAGCGTAGAAGTTCTTCCCGAGCATTTGCTTTTAGCTATAGTAAAAGATAACGAAGCTGTATCTGCAAAAATTCTGAAAGATTATGCAGTTGATTACGCTTCCATAAAAGAAAATATAAATTCGACACAACCTAAAATTAAATCGGAATTGCCTTACGATGACGACGATGAAGGAAAAGAAATTGGGAAAAACCAATTTAATCCTTCACAAAAAACAGCCTCAGAAACTCCCGTACTCGACAACTTTGGAATTGACCTAACAAAAGCTGCCGAAGAGGGAAGACTAGACCAAATCGTTGGTCGAGAAAAAGAAATTGAACGTATAGCTCAAATATTAAGTCGCAGAAAAAAGAACAACCCAATTCTTATTGGAGAACCTGGAGTTGGTAAATCTGCAATAGCAGAAGGACTTGCCATGAGAATTATACAAAAGAAAGTTTCACGAATTTTGTTTAATAAACGAGTAATAACTTTAGATTTAGCATCAATAGTTGCCGGAACGAAATATCGTGGACAATTTGAGGAACGCATGAAAGCGATGCTCAATGAATTGGCACGAACACGAAATGTCATTCTGTTTATTGATGAAATCCATACCATTGTTGGAGCAGGAGGTGCATCAGGCTCGCTTGATGCTGCAAATATGCTAAAACCGGCATTGGCACGTGGAGAAATTCAATGTATCGGAGCAACAACCCTTGATGAATACCGTCAACATATTGAAAAAGACGGAGCATTAGAACGTCGTTTTCAAAAAGTATTAATAGAACCAGCATCAACTGATGAGGCTATTACTATCTTAACTAATATAAAAGAACACTATGAAAACCATCATAATGTCTTTTATTCAAAAGAAGCAATCGAAGCGTGTGTTTATTTAACAGAACGTTATATCAGTGACCGACATTTACCCGATAAAGCAATTGATGCTATGGATGAAGCCGGTTCACGCGTACATATCTCTAATATTAAAGTTCCTAACGATATTGTTGAATACGAACACGAACTAGAAGAAATTAAAAAAAGTAAAGTAGATGCGGTAAAAAGTCAACAATTTGAATTAGCAGCGAGCTTTAGAGATAAAGAAAAAGATCTGATAAAAAAGATTGACGATGCAAATAAAAATTGGCAACGAGCTTTAACCGAAAACAGAGAAACTGTAACTGAAGAAAATGTTGCAGAAGTTGTAGCTATGATGACTGGAGTTCCTGTTCAAAGAATTGCCCAAGCAGAAGGCACTCGTTTATTAAAAATGAACGAAGAATTGCAAGGCAGTGTAATCGGTCAGGAAGAAGCTATCAAAAAAGTTGTTAAAGCTATTCAACGAAACAGAGCAGGCTTAAAAGATCCGAATAAACCTATTGGTACTTTTATTTTCTTAGGACCAACAGGTGTTGGAAAAACACAATTAGCCAAAGTTCTGGCTCAATATCTATTTGACTCGAAAGATGCACTAATACATATTGACATGAGCGAGTATATGGAAAAATTTGCCGTTTCTCGCTTAGTAGGAGCACCTCCAGGATATATTGGTTATGAGGAAGGTGGACAACTTACCGAAAAGGTCCGTCGCAAACCATATTCAGTGGTTCTTCTTGATGAAATTGAAAAAGCACATCCTGATGTATTCAATATTTTATTGCAAGTGTTAGACGAAGGCAGACTTACCGACAGTTTAGGTCGCAAAGTTGACTTTAAAAACACAATACTAATCATGACTTCAAATATTGGAACTCGTGATTTGAATGATTTTGGAAATTCAGTCGGATTCTCAAGTAAACCAACAGAAGCTAAAATTTCAGATTTTGCAAAACAAGTAATTGAAAAAGCTTTAAAGAAAACCTTTTCTCCCGAATTCTTAAATCGTATTGACGATATCGTTCAATTCAATACATTATCAAAAGCAGATATCTTTAAAATTATTGATATTGAACTGAAAGGATTATATAGTCGCATAGAACAATTAAATTACAAAATTGTTTTAACCGATAATGCTAAAGAGTTTATTGTTGAAAAAGGATATGATATAAAATTTGGTGCAAGACCATTAAAACGAGCTATTCAAAAATATCTTCAAGATCCAATGGCCGAATTTATGCTATCTGGTGAAGCTCAAATCGGTGATACAATAGAAGTATCTTATGATGCTGAAAACGATGAAATTAAAATCAAAGTTTTAAAGTAAAAATAGAACAATAAAAAAGCCGCTAAATATTTAGCGGCTTTTTTATTTGAAGAAAATATGGTTTATTTCTTAGGATGTCTACCTTCAAGAACTTTTATTACATCATTGAGGCTAAATCCTTTTGCGGTAAGTAAAACAAGGTAGTGATACATTAAGTCAGCCGCTTCACCCAAAAATAACTCAGTATTATCGTCTTTCGATTCAATAACAAGCTCAACAGCCTCTTCGCCAACTTTTTGAGCAATCTTATTAATGCCTTTATCGAATAATTTATTGGTATAAGAACCTGCTACTGGTGCTTTCTTTCTGTTTTGAATAACATTTTCAAGATAATAAAGGAAATCTATCTTGGGCTGATTATCTTCGTTAAAACAGGTATCGTTTCCGGTATGACAAGTTGGTCCTTTGGGACGAGCTTTAACCAAAATAGTATCATGATCACAATCTTCGGTCATTGAAACCAATTCTAAAAAATTACCCGATGTTTCGCCTTTGGTCCACAACGATTTACGACTTCTGCTATAAAATGTAACTTTACCTTCGCTTAAGGTTTTATTGTACGATTCTTCATTCATGAATGCTAACATTAATACGACTGATGTATCAGCATCTTGAATTATTGCAGGTATCAACCCGTCAGCACTTTTTTTCCAATCTAATGCCATTGTATATTGCTTTTTTTGATTTATTATTATCTCATTGGTATATTTTGTTCTCGTAAATATCGCTTTAAATCTGGTATCGCTATTTCTTTGAAATGAAAAATACTTGCAGCTAAAGCAGCATCTGCCTTTCCGTCATTGAAAACATCTTTAAAATGTTCCATCGTTCCAGCTCCACCTGATGCAATTATCGGTATATCAATTAATTCAGACAACCGACTTGTTATATCAAGTGCAAATCCGGCTTTTGTTCCATCATGATTCATTGACGTTAGTAATATTTCACCAGCACCTCTATCATAGATTTCTTTTGCCCATTCTATCGTTTTTTTATCGGTAGGCTTTTTGCCTCCGTGGGTATGTACCATCCATTGTCCATCAGTACATTTTGTATCTATAGCAACAACAATACATTGTGAACCAAATTCTTTTGCCAAATCACTTACTAATTGCGGATTGTACACAGCCGCAGAATTGACTGTTATTTTATCGGCTCCAGCACTTAATAACACACTAACTTCTTTTATTGATTTTATTCCACCACCAACTGTAAACGGAATATTCAAATGTTGAGCTATTTTCTTTACCAGAACGGCAAATGTATCGCGACCTTCTATTGTTGCTGTAATATCAAGAAAGCAAAGTTCATCGGCTCCTTGTTGTGCATAAAATGCACCCAATTCAATCGGATCACCTGCATCTCTTAATTCAAGAAAATTAACTCCTTTTACCGTTCTTCCGTCTTTTATGTCTAAACAAGGTATTATTCGTTTTGCTAACATTATTTTCTTCCGTTTATTCTTTTTCGCACTACTATTATCAATATTCCGGCTATAACTAAAAGTAACAAAGGTAATATGATGTTAATTACTTGCCACATTGTTCTTTCTGAGGTTATTCTTTCCTTATTTAATAATCTTATTTTTAATTCGCGTGAACGAATATTTAACAATCCGGCATCATCACACAAATAATTGATTGCATTTAGCATAAATTCTTTGTTGCCAAACGTTTCTTTTGTATATCTATCATAGCCCAATGGCATTGGCATTGTATCGTATGCAAGTTTCTTTACATCATTTTTAACGATATCACCATCAGCAATAACGATCATCGACGTTTGCTTGCTCGTTTCTTTTACTTTTGTTGATGCCAAAGTCTTAGGTAACATTCTATTTTTATATACAGAGCTAAATGTTCCTTCAATCAAAACACCTAAAGGCAGATCATATTTATTAAAAAAACGAGCATCGGGCGACTGTTCTAAAATATCAAAACTCACAGGTACAGGTGTTGCAAGAATCTTTGAATATTGAGACGAACGCAATAGTACAGTTACTTTTCTATTTTTTTGATTATCACCAACAGTATCAATTACACTTGGGCATTCCAATTTTACTAAATTTAAGTTTTTTGTAATTGGATTATTTGTTGCCGGATTAACCAATGGATGAAAATACCAAGGCGTTGGATTAAACTGTGGTTGAGTACCTTGAGGAGCTACATTTAAAGGAATAATTGCACATTGATTATCTAATACAACATTATAATTGATTCGAATTCCATAACGGAAAAGCATATCATCAAGATTGAGTTCGCTTGCTAATCCTAAAACCATTCTTTGATAACGCAAACTATCCTCGGGAACATTAACATAATCGAGCAACCAAGCTACATGCCCACCATTCATAATGTACTGATCTATAATAAATTTATCAACTTCACTGAAAGCTTTAATTGGTTTACAAATTATAATTGCTTTGTACTTATTTATACTTGAAACAGAGTTACTATCAATTTTAAATCTTTCAACATTGTAATATTCTTGTAATGATTTAATAATACTTGCCGTTTGATTTTTGTCTAGTTCATCATGACCATATAAAAATCCAACAGAGTGTTTTTGTTTTAAAGATATCTTTCTTATTGCATTGATAAGTTCATATTCAATATTCTGTATCGCAGAATTAATATTTTGATCAGAATTAGATAACATACTTGTTTTCAAAAAATTAATAGGTAATACCTTATTTTTTGATAGAACTATTGCACCTGGGAAAACAACACGAGAAACTTCTTTTCCGGCATCGTCTTTTTCTTGAATTGTATAAGGTATCAAGCCTTGCGATACTAAATATTCGTATGTTTTATTGGTCAACTGTTTTTCTTCATTATCGGCAGGATCAATAAATTCAAACGTTATATTTTCATCTGAATATTCAGTAAATTCTTCCAATAAATCATTAATTTCATTCTTCAGTCTGTAAAAAGAGATTGGCAAGTCACCATTCAAATAGATTTGAAAATGAATCGTATCTATGTTCTTTTCTAAAATTTGCTTGGTTGTTTCCGATAGAGTATATCGTTTTTCGGACGTTAAATCAAATCTAAAGTGATACTTTGAAAAAACAGATAAAATAACTGTAAATAAAACGATTACAATTATTGCTTTTACAAATTTTGACTTTATATTTTTCATTTTACTTTCTTCTGATTGATAACGTTCCCACGGTTGCATAAATGAATATTGCAGCAACCAATGCAAAATATACTATATCTCTTGTATCTATAACTCCACGGCTCATTGATCGATAATGTTCATTGATGCCCAATTGTACTACAATATTTTTAAATGGCTTAAAAATGCCGACCATACTCAAAGAATCAAAACCTGTATAAAAAACGAAACACAATAGGAGAGCTATTATAAATGAAATAATTTGATTTTCGGTCAATGCTGATGCAAAAATACCTATCGAAGCATAAATTGTAGCAAGGAAAAAGAGTCCAATGAACGATCCCCAAGTAGCTCCGGTATCAATATTACCAACAGGATCACCCAAAGCATATACAGAAAAGAAATAAACAAGTGAGGGTAGTAGTGATGCTAAAATCAACACAACGCTTGACAGAAACTTAGCAACAACAATCTGAATATCAGATAATGGATAAGTTAAAAGTAACTCTAATGTTCCCGTTTTGGCTTCTTCAGAGAACATCTTCATTGTAACCGCCGGAACTAAAAATAAGAAAATCCATGGTGCCAATTCAAACATGCCTTCTAAACTAGCATAACCAGAATTCAGAACATTCATTTCATTATCAAATACCCACAAAAAAAGGCCATTTGCTAATAAAAAAACAGCAATAACAATATATCCGGATATTGAACCAAAAAAAGCTAAAATCTCTTTTTTAAACAATGATACCATTTAATTTTATTTTTCTGCAAAACTACATAAAATTCATTAGGTCACAAAGCATTACATCGTGATTTTTATATTATGTAATAATTCATCATATACATATTATTTATCTAATAAATAACATATTACAATAAATATGTTTATAACTAATTTATTATAAACACAAATTAAATAAACATTTTTAGTATAATTGCTTTGTTAAAAAGTGTAGCAGTAAAAATCACACTATAATTTTAAATAATCAGAATAAAAATGAAAAAAGTATTCATTACAGGAATATCAAAAGGTATAGGACGTGCGATAGCTGAAAAATTATTAGAAATAGGGGGGTATCAAATTTCCGGATCTTGCCGAATCCCTGATGCTGTAAAAGATAAATTACCAAATGTCGAATACATTGAATTAGATTTATCGAAGTCAGAAAGCATCATCGAATGTGGTAAAAAAATTCAAGATATAGACATCATGATAAACAATGCTGGTCAATCGCAAATTGGAGCAATCGAAGATTTATCAATGGAAAAAATAAAAAATCTGTATGAAATAAACTTGTTTGGTAATATTGAGTTAATAAAGCAAGTCATTCCATTTATGCGAAAAAGAAAACAAGGACTAATTATAAATATTGGTTCAATGACAGGGACATTCCCTTTACCATTGTATTCGTCATATTGTGGCTCAAAAGCTGCATATCAGATGTTTTCGATGTGCATTAGACAAGAATTAAATCAATTTGGAATAAAAGTAACACATATCGAACCGAATGATATTAAAACGACAATTACACCAGAACTTATTTATACGGAAAATGGTCCATATCAACAACTTGCAACAACAGTAAGAGAACAAGTCAGAATAAAAATGGACAAAGCTGAATCTCCAGAAATAGTTGCAAAACTTGTACAGCGAATTATACAATCAAAACATCCAAAACCCAAGTATACAGTTGGTGGCAATGGGAATTTTCTCGTTTTTATGAAACGTTTTGTTAGTAACAGATTCATTGAAAAATCGACAATGAAACTATATGGACTATAATATCAATAAAACACCAAATAAAATGAACAGATAATTTTTGATATTGTAAATAATACTGTAATTTTGCATAAGTTATTTTAAACGTTAAATATTAATTAAAAGAACCATGGCTCACAAAATTAGTTCAGATTGTATCGCTTGTGGAGCTTGTATTGGAGAATGTCCAGTAGAAGCGATTTCAGAAGGCGAAATCTACGTTATTGATGCATCAAAATGTACAGATTGCGGTGCTTGTGCAAGTGTTTGTCCTTCAGGAGCTATTAGCGCTGAATAGGCTTTGCATAAAACATCTAAGGCTTAGATAATATTATTTAAGCCTTAATTTCGTTTTATTCTATTTAACATAATATTAATTATAAGACAAATAAAATATAATAAAAATTTAACGTCAAAAATCAAATAATGACCTTGGTTTAATAATAAAATTATGAGAATATTTAAGTTATTTTTATTCTTACAAATGCTAAATCAAGATTGTAAATAATAAACAGTAAGTATCATTTAATCGATATGGATATTGTCTCGTTTTTTAGAGAATTTGTGAATATAATTTTCGACACAAAAAATCCTTATCCTAGTTTAATGTTTTTCACAAAAAGATCACAACTCATTTAGAATCGAAAAAAAAACAATTTTACTGATAATACTAAAGATTTTCGATTCTAAATTGATGTATCAAAATTCCAGAAAATGGAATTACTTATTAATTATTGTATTTTTTAAAGAATTTATATTGTTATAAATTCTACAATTATTTTGATTAAATCAACAAAGAATAATTCCGGTAATAAAATCACAAAACTCTGTTTTTGTTTAAATTACAGCCCCTGTTCATTTTCCATTACGATATAATAAACCAAACAAAACCTTTCTACGAAAACAATCAAATAACCACTTCTGTTTTTTAATCTATTTAACATAATATTTATCAAACATATTCAACAAAACTTATTGTAATTTTTTGCTTTTTAATATGTTCTGCAATATATCGAAATGATCAAAAGCTAATTCAGGTATTTCTGTAATATTAAACCAACACACATCAGAGGCATCATCAGAAGCTTGTACTTTTACGACTTTACTTGTTTTAATTGTTGCTGTAAAAATCCCTGAAATTACTCGTCCCCGAGGATCTCTTTGCACATTATCTGCAATACAAAAGAATTCCAAAAGATTTGATTCAATATTCAACCCAGTTTCTTCAAATAACTCACGCGATGCACATTCTTGCAGTGTTTCATTCATATCAAGAAAACCACCAGGAAATGCCCAAGTATCTTTAAATGGTTCTTTTCCGCGCTTAATGAGCAATATATAAATATCATCTCGACAGAAGTTAAATACAACACAATCGCTCGTAACTGCCGGACGTGGATATAAATAACTATACATTTTCAATTACAGATTTATATAATTGATATGTTTCATCGACACGTTTTTCAATTGGCTGCATGCCATCTATCCAATTAATTTTCAAACCTCTACGTTCCATTCCCCGAAACCATGTCATCTGACGTTTTGCAAATTGATGAATAGCAATATTCAATTGGGTAACCATTTCCTCATAATTCATTTTTCCCAACAAATACATTGTTATAAACTTATATTCTAAGCCATAATAAATCAAAGTATCAGTAGAAACACCTTTATCGATTAAACCTTTAACTTCATCAATCATACCTTCATTTAGTCTGACTTTCAAACGCTCATCGATTCTTTGTCTACGAGTTTCAACATCAATAGATACGCCTAAAATATAAGGTTCAAATTGAGGGTACTCTGATTCTTGCTGTGGGTTTTGTTTATAATATCTTTCGATTTCAATTGCCCGGATAATACGTCGCCGATTATCAATATCTGTTTTGTTATGTAATTTTTTATACGTAAGCAACTCTCCTACTAATTCTTCATCAGTTTTCGATTCACATTCTTTTCTAAATAATTCATCAGACGGTACTTGTATTAATTTATAGCCATTTAATACAGCTTCAATGTACATTCCTGTACCACCACAAAGAATTGGTGTCTTTTTTCTCGATACTATATTATTATAAGCATTTACAAAATCTCGTTGAAACTCATAAACGTTATATCGATATCCGGCATCAACGACATCAATTAGATGATATGGAATATAATTTTCTCCAATACAGTAATCGGTCAAATCTTTTCCGGTACCAATTGTCATTCCTTTATATACTTGTCGAGAATCACCACTTAAAATTTCACCATTAATTTTAAGTGCCAAATGACACGCCAATGATGTTTTACCGCAAGCCGTTGGACCAATTATCGTCAAAAGTTTATTCATTTTCTTCTTATAAACTATGTTAAATGAAACCGCAAATTACTATATATTTGCATACCGTTCTTCAATAATCATTATATTCAAGACAAAATGGATAAAAAAAATATCAATATTTTAAATAAACGAGCTTCGCACGACTTTGAATTTATACAAAAATATACTGCCGGCATTGTTCTCACCGGAACAGAAATAAAATCATTGCGAAATGGCAGAGCAAGCCTCGTTGATGCCTTTTGTTTTTTTGTAAATGGAGAACTTTGGGCAAAAAATATCCATATCGCTGAATACGAATTTGGTAGTTACAATAATCATAACCCGAAACGAGACAGAAAACTTTTACTTAATAAACTGGAGCTTAATAAAATAGAACCAAAAACAAAAGAAAAAGGATTGGCGATAATTATAACAAAGCTATTTATTAACGACAAAGGACTTGCTAAACTAGAAATAGCAATAGCACGAGGCAAGAAACAATTCGACAAACGCGAAGATTTAAAAGAACGTGATGCAGTTCGTGAAATGGATAGAGCAAAGAAACGTTTTTAATAAAAAATTAATATTTTTCAGCACCTCCCCCCTCTTTTTTTATATCCTTATAAAAAATACGCGTTTTTATAAAATTTCGTAAAGAATTTACTTTTTTCGCCAAATTATATACAATCAATTTCATATTGTAAGCAATAATATCTTATTTTATTCATTTATGTCATAACACAGTAAAAAACAAAAAACATCTATTTTGAGTATAATCCCTAATTTTTAATAGGTAAATCATGGATTTTGCATATTTATTTTCAAAAAAAAGTAATATTAAGCTTACAAAATGTTTTTTTTATTAAATTTGCAACATCGATTTTAGAAATAAATAATATTTTTTAACTAATTAAAAATTATAAATTATGTCACAATTAAGATTTAAAGCCCTAGAAAAGCTTTTTGACAGAAAACCTTACGTTGCAACAGCTCCTGGTGTTAAGGTTTCTGATTATTATGGCGAATATGTTTTTACAGATGAGAAAATGAAAAAATTCTTATCAAAAGAAGCATATAAACATATTAAAGAATGTATCGGGAAAGGCACACGTGTAGACCTTAAAATTGCTGATCAAATTGCAGCAGGAATGAAAGCATGGGCTATGGAACTTGGTTGTACACATTATACACATTGGTTCCAACCATTAACAGAAGCTACTGCTGAAAAACATGATACATTCATGGAAATAACCCCTAATGGTACAGCATTTGAAACATTTGGTGGTGGAAATTTATCACAACAAGAACCTGATGCATCAAGCTTCCCTAGTGGTGGTATTCGTGCAACATTCGAAGCTCGTGGTTATACAGCTTGGGATCCTTCATCTCCAGCATTCATCATCAACAAGACACTTTGCATTCCAACAATCTTCATTTCTTATACAGGTGAAGCTCTCGACTACAAAATGCCTTTATTGAAAGCTCTTCAAGCTGTTGATAAAGCAGCTGTTGATGTTATCAACTATTTTGACAAAGATGCTAAAAAAGTTCAATCTAATTTGGGATGGGAACAAGAATATTTCCTTGTTGATGAAGCACTTTTCAATGCACGTCCAGATCTTTTATTATGTGACCGTACTTTAATGGGACATACATCGGCAAGAAACCAACAATTAGAAGATCACTATTTTGCATCAATTCCAGAACGTGTAGCATGTTTTATGAAACATTTGGAATATGAATCACACTTATTAGGAATTCCACTAAGAACACGTCACAACGAAGTAGCACCAAACCAATTTGAGTGTGCACCGATGTTCGAAGAATGTAACCTTGCTTGTGATCATAACTTAATGTTGATGGATTTAATGAAAAGAATAGCTCGTCAACATAATTTCCGTGTGATTTTACATGAAAAACCATTCAAAGGAATCAATGGTTCAGGAAAACACAATAACTGGTCACTTTGCTCTGATAATGGAATTAACTGTTATGCTCCAGGCAAAACGCCACGCGAAAACTTATTATTCTTAACATTTGTTGTAAATACATTAGTTGCGCTAAAAGACAATCAAGATTTGTTACGTGCTAGTATCTTAACCGTAAATAACGAACACCGTCTTGGAGCTAACGAAGCACCACCATCAATCATCTCTGCATTCTTAGGTTCAGAAGTTACAGCAATGTTAGATGAAATCGAATCGAAAGTTTCTGATAAAATCATGAGTGCAAAAGATAAAGCTGAATTGAAAATCAATATTGGCAAAATCCCTCAAATATTATTAGACAACACAGATCGTAACCGTACTTCTCCTTTTGCATTCACAGGAAATCGTTTTGAGTTCCGTGCTGTAGGTTCTAGTGCAAACTCAGCTGCTGCTATGATTGCTCTTAACTCGATTGTAGCAAATCAATTAATTAAATTTAAAGCTGAAGTTGATGGCTTAATTAAAAAAGGAACGAAAAAAGACGAAGCTATCCTTAAAGTTTTACGTAAATTAATCACTTACTCAAAACCAATCATCTTTAATGGAAATGGTTATAGTGAAGAGTGGGTTCAAGAAGCTGCAAAACGTGGATTAACAAACGTAAAATCAACACCAGAAGCACTGAAAGCATTCTTATATCCTGAAACAATTAAATTGTTTGAAGACCTTAAAGTATTCTCGAAACGTGAACTTGAAGCTCGTTTTGAAATTAAAAACGAAATATATATCAAAAAGCTTCAAATTGAAGCTCGTGTTCTTGAAGATTTAGCCATCAACCACATTATTCCAACGGCAATTAAATATCAAGCTGTTCTTATCAATAATGTAACTGGTTTAAAATCTATTTTAGGTGCTGAATACGAAAAAGTAGCTGCAAACGAAATTGCAACAATTAAAGAAATCGCTGCAAATACTTCAGCTATTCGTCAAAAAGTAGCTAAATTCCGTGAAGTTCGTGGACATGTTAATGAAATCGAACATGTTGATACAAAAGCTATGGAATATGCTAAAAACGTAAAACCATTCCTTGACGATATCCGTTCTCATATTGATGAACTCGAAATTATCGTTGATGATGAATTATGGCCTCTTCCAAAATATCGTGAATTATTATTCAATAGATAATTATATAAAAAAGGTGCTTCTTTCGAAGCACCTTTTTTATTTTTAATGATTTGTCATAATTTAAAAACTTTCATATTCTAAATCTTTCAAATCATCTTTTTCCAATTCTAAAATTGCGCCTTTATTAACAGCTGGTGCAAGATGATGCGCAATTGCCTTTGTTGGTGAAAAATGTTTTTTGACTCCTAAATGTTGGTGATTATTTTTTGTTCTTGAATTGCTTTGACCTTCAACTTTAAAGAATCCAATTAATTCTCTTAAATTATCAGCCTGACTAGACAATTCTTCCGAACTTGTAGCCATTTCTTCGGCAGATGCTGCATTTTGCTGTGTTACTTGATTTAATTGATTGATTGCATTATTTATTTGACCAGCACCACTATTCTGTTCGATACTTGCAGCCGAAATTTCTTGAACTAATTTAGCTGTTTTTTGAATATCGGGAACTATCGATTCAAGTAATTTGCCCGATTGATCCGCGATTTCAACACTCGATTTCGTGAGTTCATTAATCTCTCCAGCAGCGATATGACTTCTTTCTGCCAATTTTCGCACTTCTGCAGCAACTACGGCAAAACCTTTACCATGTTCTCCTGCCCGTGCTGCTTCAACAGCTGCATTAAGTGCCAAAATATTGGTTTGAAATGCAATATCTCCAATAATTGAAACCTTTTCGGCAATTAATTTCATAGAATTTACAGTCGTATTTACATTTTTACTTCCGATTAAAATATCTTGAGCTGCTTTAGCTGCAATCTTTTCGGTTTGTTGTGCATTTTCTGTATTTTGTTGAATATTCGAAGCCATTTCTTCCATTGACGAAGAAACTTCTTCTGCGGCAGAAGCTTGCTCTGATGCACCTTGAGATACATGTTGAGAATTTGTACTCATTTGTTGACTTGCATCTGCAATATTATCGCTAGCAGATTGAACTTGTGTTACTATTTCTCCCAAAGTTTTTACCATTTCAGATAAAGCAAGTATTAATTCATCCTTTTCTGAACGTGGCTTCATTTTAATTGTTAAATCGCCTTTTGAAATGATTTTTGTTTGTTCTGTTACTTCTTTCATTGCCTGAACCATCAAAATCAACGATTTTATTAATTCATCTTTTTCTGAACGCACAGTTAAACTAACATTTAAATCACCAATGGCAATTAAACGAGCTAATTGGGTAATATTATTTGTCGATTCAATTAATTCATTTAAACTATTTTTGATTGTATTAAAATCGCCATTATAGTTTTCTGTAATTACTGGTGGCATATCTCCCACACTGATTCGTTCAACATAATTTGCGGCCACATTCAACGGTGTAATAAGTGCATCAAGTGTTTCATTTACTCCGCTTACGATTTCTCTAAATTCAGGATTTATATTATCAGTATTTCCTCTTTTGGTTAATATACCAGCCACTGCAGCATTTGATAGTATTTTGATTTCATCAATTATTGAATGACAGATATTCAATATATTACCAGCAATTGTTAAACCAATAATTATTGATAAAATAACTCCTAAAATGAGGAATATGGCCATTGTAATATATGATCTGTTGGCAGTTGCAGAATTATTAGTTGCAATTTTCTCTGAAGCTGCAATATTATACTTTACTAATTCATCAGATGCTATTTGTACACGCATATTTGAATTGACCCAACTCCCTTTTAAGCAGGCTTTAGCATCAATAATATTTCCTGCTTTAATTAAGTTAAAATAATTTGGTACAAATTCGATATATTCTCGATGAGCTTCTTTTAATTCGTTAAATTTAGCTCTATTCTCATCGTCAGAAATAGTCTTTTCGTATAAATTCATTACCGAATCAAATTGATTACTATTCTCAAAAAATTTATTATACTTTTGCTGTGCTTCTTCAACATTTTCGGCAATAATCATATCCCTTCCACAGACTCTCATTTTCTGAAATGAAGTTGCTATTTGGGTGCAATAGCCTAAAGGTATTGAATTTGACTCATACATTTTTTCACTTGATTCATTCAAGGTGTTTATTGCTAGTATTCCAACGATTCCAATTATTCCAGCAATGACTGCTACCGATATAAAACCAGATAGCAATTTCACTTTAATTTTCATATTCTTAAACATGGCTTTTTCTCCTTATTCTTTAATTAATAATTTTAATTCGTTACTGTTTCCGAAAATATCTTTACGTCATCTAATTCATTAACAGTAAATAATTTATTCAT
>JACCEE012306772.1_pt1 | contig 21430 bp, 15 predicted proteins | sample 7449931 | NCBI WGS metagenome assembly JACCEE01 (sample SAMN15323457, study PRJNA562643) | freshwater metagenome | isolation source: river surface water | place: USA:Blue River Watershed | collected 2017-08-19 | reverse complement strand
CAGCGATAACGCTTTAGTAGCAATACTTTGCGAACTCAGTTCAGGCGTGGTGCGTTCTTTCCAGTCGTTGAGTGGAACGAACAACAAGCCACCATTCTGACCATTACCCGAGAAGCTGAAACCAAGCACCGAGACGACCGCTTGGACACCGGGTTGTTTGCTGAAATAGGCTTCCGCTTGTTCCATAACGTTGAGTGTTCGACCGGTGCTCGCGCCGGGCGGCAACTGTACGTTCGCAAGCAAATAGCCTTGATCTTCTGCTGGCAAAAACGAAGTCGGCATCCGTATTGCCATCCACACCACTGCAGCGATGATCACGCCATACAAAACCATATAGCGCAATGTCGTTTTGAGCATTTTTGCCACGCCACTTTGGTAGCTATCGGTAGTTCGTTTAAAGAGTCGGTTGAACGCACCAAAAAATCCTTTACGTTCGTGGTGCTCAGGATCAATCGGTTTGAGAACCGTTGCACATAAGGCTGGTGTGAGTGTCAGCGCCATGATGGCGGAGAACACCATGGCCGACACCATAGACATAGAAAACTGGCGGTAAATCGCACCGACTGAGCCGGTGAAGAAAGCCATCGGTACAAATACGGCGATCAACACAGCTGTAATACCAACAATTGCACCGGTAATTTGAGACATCGCTTTGATGGTGGCGTCTCGCGGCGACAAACCTTCCTCGCTCATGATGCGCTCGACGTTTTCAACCACCACAATCGCATCATCAACCAAAATACCAATCGCCAGCACCATACCAAACATAGTCAGCACATTGATTGAATAGCCGAACAAGGACATAGTGGCAAACGTACCCATCAGCGAGACTGGAACCACAATCGCCGGAATCAGTGTGTAGCGCAGGCTTTGTAGAAACAGCAGCATGACTAAAAACACGAGCAACACGGCTTCGAACAGCGTCTTGATAACTTCTTCAATTGAAATCTGAACAAACAATGAAGTGTCGTAGGGGATGACGTAATCCACACCGGGCGGAAAATATTTTTTCAGCTCGACCATTTTTGCGCGCACAAGCTTGGCAGTTTCAAGTGCATTAGCCGTGGGGGTGAGTTGTACGCCGACCGCCGCAATATCTTTACCGTTTAGGCGCGCCGAGAATCCGTACGATTGACCAGCAACTTCAACGCGACCGATATCGCGAATGCGAACTGTGGCACCACCGGGCGTGGCACGCAGTACGATGTTGCCAAATTCTTCTGTCGTTGATAGCTGACCAGTGACGACAATCGAGGTGGCAATGCGTTGCGAACTAGGTGCGGGAAGATCACCCAAAATACCGGCTGAAAATTGTGCATTCTGTGCGCGTATAGCGTTCACGACATCAGCGGGAGTGAGTTTATATCCGAGTAGTTTGTCGGGATCGGCCCAAATACGCATCGCACGTTCGGTACCGAATAACTGCGCCACGCCCACACCAGGAATGCGTTTGATTTCGTTGATCACGTTACGCGCAAGATAATCGCCTAACGCAACAGACGATTGTTTACCCTCAGTAGAGATCAACGTTACGAACAGCAGCAAATTACTGCGCGCGCGGGTAACAGTCACCCCTTGCTGAACTACAGCTTGCGGCAGACGCGCTTCAATCCGCTTCAGGCGATTTTGAACATCGACGGCTGCCAACTCAGGGTTGGTGCCATTACGGAATGTCACATTGACGGATGATTGACCATCAGCTTGGCTCTGCGATTCTATGTAGAGCATGTTTTCCGCACCGTTCATCTCTTGCTCAATGAGGCTGGTGACACTTTCATCAACCGTTTGAGCAGAGGCACCCGGATAGGTGGAATTAACAATGATGGTGGGCGGTGCAATCTGCGGGTATTGTGAAACAGGCAGATTAGGAATCGCCAACAATCCTGCAAGCAGGATGAACAATGCGATGACCCAGGCAAAGACCGGGCGATCGATAAAGAACTTTGCCATGGTGAAGCGTCCTTATTTCTTTTCGGGTGCTGCAGCGGCAGGCGAACCTGATCCATTCGGAGCTGCAGATCCGGCTGCTCCAGTAGCTCCAGCAGGCTGCCAAGGATTCGCTTTGACAGTCGCGCCTGGTTTGGCTTTTTGCAGTCCCTCAACAATGATCTGATCACCCGCATTCAGGCCTGAGGTAATGATCCAGCGTGTGCCATAGACGCCGCCAGTTTTTACCGGCTTAGGCGTGACCTTACCTTCAGCATCGACGCTCATCACGATCGATCCATCAGCGGTGCGCATAACGGCTTGTTGAGGCACGGTGATGGTGCCGGCACGCACACCTTGCTCAAGCTGAACACGTACATACATACCGGGTAGGAGTGAGCGTTCAGGATTAGGAAATTGCGCACGTAAAATGACTGAACTCGATGAAGGATCAACCGTGGTTTCGGAAAACAGAAACTGACCAGTGTGCGCATACGGTTTTCCATCTTCAGTCAATAAGGTTAATTTGACTTTAGTCCCGCGCTGACCTGATTGAGCAATTTTTTCACGCAGCTGAGAGAGTTCAACACTCGATTGAGTCAGCGTCACATAAATCGGATCGAGCTGCTGTATCACTGCGAGGGCTGTGGTGTCGTTAGCGGTAACCAGTGCACCTTCAGTCACTAGCGTGCGGCCTATGCGTCCAGCGATCGGAGCTGTGATCGTGGAGAAAGAAAGATTCAAACGTGCAGTGTCTAATACCGCTTTAGCCGCAGCGACATCAGCAGCTGCCAGTTTTTGTGCGCTCTGCGCATCATCAAATTCTTGCTTGCTAATAGCGTTGCTCTCAACCAGACTGCGATAGCGATTCAAGCGCGTTGTGGCTTGTCCCAAATTTGCATCTGCGCGAGCGAGTGCTGCTTCGGCGCTGTTGTAGGCCGCTTGAAATGGCGCCGAATCAATCTGATACAGCACGGCGCCTGCGCGTACTTCACTACCTTCGCCAAACAAGCGCTTTTGCACAATGCCACCGACACGGGCGCGTACTTCTGCATTGCGAACCGCTTCAATTCGACCTGGTAATTCAGTGGTGTTAGCGACGTCTTCTGGTGCGACTGTTATCACGCCGACATTAGCGGGCGGTGGCGCACCTGCTGCAGCGGGTGCTGCTGCTTTTTTGTCGCCGCAAGCACTCAGCAGCAAAATTAGAAGGGCGGAGGGAACAAATGCGCGCGACGTTAGGTTCATGTTGTCAAGCCAATCAAAAAATGCCATCTGCCGAACGCTGATGATCATTAAAGAATTACAAAATGAAAACTCGGAGATGTTGTTAGGACTTCAAGCCACAAAGTCCCTCTCCTGAGTGAGTGACGGTCATGCAAATGAGATCTGCATGACCGTTCTTTTTATCAGTGCCCAGTATAGCGATTTATACGAAGGCTAAGCCGCGTTTTCAGGGCTGACGGGGCAAAATAACCTGGTGTGAAACACACGCTTTTGAATTGTTTAAGTGCTTGTTTTGCAAAGGTCAATCAACGTAAGTCGAGTAAGGCATTCAATTCAGCCAAATCGACTTCGCCCAATGAGCCGGCGGCTGCTTTCAAGCGCAATCCATTAACCAGCGTGTCGTAACGCGCTTTGGCTAGATCACGACGGGTTGAGTACAACTGCTGTTGTGCATTCAGTACATCGATATTGATTCGCACGCCGACGTCGTAGCCTAGTTTGTTCGATTCCAGTGCAGAGTTACTCGAGATTTCGGCCGCTTCGAGCGCACGTATTTGTGATAATCCACTTTGAACACCTAGAAAGGCGGCGCGAGCACTTTGCATCGCGGTGCGTTTTGCCGTATCCAGATTAGCTCTCGCTTGATTTTCCAGAGCGATCGCTTCGCGGATTTTGCTAGTAGTGGAAAAGCCAGCAAATAAAGGAATCGTTAACTGAAATCCCACCGCCGTGGTGGTGTTCGTGGTGGGGCTAGTGAACGTAAGATCTTTACGTTGACTTTGCGTTGCCACCCCATCAAGCGTAGGTAAGTGGCCAGAGCGATTACGGCTGATTTCTAGTTTGGCGATATCTGTTAACAATCCTTGAACGATCACGTTGAAATTGCCCGTCTCGGCACTTTGCACCCACTGTTCCATGCTGGAGGGCTGTGGGCTAGAAAGCTTTACACCCGAACGCAAACTACGGAGTTCTGGAGGTACTTGGCCAGTAATTGCTGCGAACGCATTACGCTTTACTTCGAGATCATTTTGCGCAGCGATTTCTTGTGCCAGCGCCAAATCAAAGCGAGCCTGCGCCTCATGGGTATCGGTGATGGTAGCCGTACCGACTTCAAAATTACGTTTGGCTGATTCAAGCTGTTCCGTAATCGCTGTTTTTTGCGCGCCTATGAAAGAAATCACATCTTGTGCTGCGAGTACATCAAAGTAGGCTTGGGCAACGCGCAGAGCCAGATCATTTCTGGCTTGTTCAAATTGAATTTCGCCCGCATTCACTTGCAGCTTGCTTTGTTCGTAGACATCAAAATTATTACGATTGTAGATCGGTTGCCTTAGCTGCAGCTGATAGACCTCTTGGGTGTAATCAATAGTGCGATCAATACCGGTGGTCGTGAGATGAGTATTAATGCGATTTATATTCGCCGTTGCCGACACGGTGGGCAGCAACCCTGCAAATCCTTGCGTCGACTTTTCACGCGCCGCATCACGTGTACCACGCGCACTCGCAAGCTGGCTGTCGTAGGCTTGTGCTGCATTGAACGCTTCGAGCAGCGTCATGGCTTGAGCATCGATAACCAAACATATACCGGCAATCAATGAAGCTAATTGAGTTCGTTGCATTTTCTTTTCCCGTGAATTTTGGTCTGGCTTTAATACGTGGGCATGTTGGAATCGACTTGCATAGCCCAACCGTGTACGCCGCCCGTCAGGTTAGTCACATCACTAAAACCTGCGCGCTCTAAAAATGCAGCTACTTGCATACTACGAGCGCCATGATGACAAATACAAACGATGGCTAGTTCCGGATCGAGCTCTTCTTGTCTGGCCGGTATGCTAGACATAGGCATCAACACTGAGCCAGGAATGTGACAGGTGTCGAATTCCCATGGCTCACGCACATCAAGCAATAGCGGTGCTTTGCGTTCAGAATCTGTCAACCAGTGAGCCAGTTCGGGAGCTGACATGTGATTCATAGTGATTAGCCGCAATCAAAAATGAAACGCGGAAGGCGTTTCAGCATTATGCAAACGCGTAATGCAGGTTTCAAATAACGTGCGCTTATCCCACGCATCTTCTTTAGTGCGCGTAACTAGACAAGCCGACATCGCTGGTGCTTCACCGATTACAGCAAGTAAACGCCCGCCAACACGTAGCTGCTCAAGAAAAACGTTTGGCAATACGGGTAGCGCGCCAGAAATAACAATCACATCCCAGGGCGCAGCGCGATGACCTGCACCCGCCCATCCGTGTGCACCATCACCGAGTTCAACGTTGACGTTAGCGATACCGTAGTTTGCTAGATTTTTTTCTGCCAGTTGTTTAAGTTCAGGAAGAATCTCAACCGTAGTCACGTGTCGCGCATGATGCGCAAGCAAGGCTGCCATGTAACCCGATCCTGCGCCTATCTCCAGCACGGATTCATCATCACCGATAGCTGCTTCTTGCAGTAAGCGTGCTTCCATTTTTGGTGACAGCATATTTTCGCCGCCGGGTAGGGGGATTTCAGTATCAAAAAAAGTCAGCGATTGATAAGCCGTCGGGACGAAGGCTTCACGACGTACCGCCACCAGCGTTTGTAAGACCTGTTGATTGAGTACATCCCAGGTACGAATTTGCTGCTCTATCATGTTTACGCGGGCTTGTTCAAAGTTCATGGCTGTCAGGCTAAATTTCATCAATGGGGTTAGCGGAGAAAGAGCGACATTTTATCAAACGGAGTAATTATTTTTTGCTATTAAATCAAGTATAGAAAAACTGAGCATTTAGATATCTTCTCGGGCAGGCAAGAAGCGCGCACGCGCCCACACAGCGAAATCATCGAGCCACGTGTAAATCACCGGAACCACCACTAAGGTCAGAATGGATGAAGTGATAATTCCACCAATCACTGCCTGACCCATCGGCGCCCGCTGCTCAGAACCTTCTGCTAAGCCTAGCGCTAGCGGCACCATGCCAAACACCATCGCTAAGGTGGTCATCAAAATCGGGCGCAGACGCACATGAGCGGCTTCAAGCAGGGCAGCGTTACGTTCCATGCCTTCTTTGCGCGCTTGATTGGCAAAATCAACCAGCAAGATAGCGTTCTTGGTGACCAAGCCCATTAGCATCACAAAGCCGATGATAGAAAATAAATTCAAGGTCGAACGGAAAAACATGAGTGAAAGGAAGACGCCAATCAAGGTCAGTGGTAGCGCCGACATGATGGCGATCGGTTGCAAGAAGCTAGCGAACTGCGACGCTAAAATCATATAAATGAAAATGATCGCCAATAACAGCGCCGACAGCGCATAACCAAACGATTCCTGCATGTTTTTGGTTGCGCCACCTACTTGAAAGCGATACCCCGGTTGCCAGTTCATTCCCTCTAAAACTTTCTTCACTTCAGCGCTTACTTGACCCGCTGAACGTCCCACCACATTGGCAGATAATTCCACTTCGCGATTGAGATCGCGACGATTGATCTGGTTGGCACCCGAGGCCGGTGTAATACTAGCGACTTGACGCAAGGGCACCATCATTGGGGTGCCATCACTATTCATTTGTGTACTGGCTAACATCAGACGCGAGAGATCAGCAATGTTAGTGCGCTCTGAAGGTGCCAATCGGACAGTCACATCATAGGTTTCATCATCGGGAGCACGCCAGCCGACCACCGGGTCTCCGGCGAGTAATGGACGTAGCGCATTACCAATCTGCGCAACACCAATACCTAAATCAGCCGCTGCTTCTCTGTGCGGTTCTATCCAGATGCTGGGCTTATTCGGTTTTAAATTTGAATCCAGATCTACCACGCCTTGCATAGCAGCCATTTTGGATTTCACTTCATCCGAAATTTTTGCCAATTGCTTGAGATCCGGTCCGAGTATAGATAAACGTAATTGTTTGTTATCGCCACCCACGCCATCAAGTGTTCCAACGTGTGTCACCGTGATGCCAGGAATTTTCAGAAGCTGTTCACGTAAAGGCTGATTTAATTGTTTGGTGGTGCGTTGACGCTCGCTGCGCGGCACGAGTCGTGCATACACCGTCGCATAATTTTTACCTTGCAAGGTGCCGGTATTAATGGTCGTGTAGAGATCACGTACTTCAGGTAAATCGCGTAACGCCTTTTCGACTTGGCGTGCTTTGCTTTCGGTGAATTCCAGCGATGATCCCACCGGCGTATAAAAGATCACCCCCGTTTCGGAATAATCGGCTTGTGGCACAAACTCACTACCGATTAATCCCGAGGCAGGTATCGCCAGCCCAGCGAAAAATGTTGCGATCGCCAAGATCAGTGTCGCTATGCGATGTTTGAGTGACCACGTCAAAGCGACTTGATACATGCGAGAAAACCATTGCACTAATTTATCGAACTGTGCGAGAACGCGGCCGATAGTGTTCGCATACCATCCTTGTCGCGGACCATGCTTTCCATGTACTTCGGGGTCATGCCATATCGAAGACAACATGGGATCCAGCGTAAATGAAACAAACATCGATATCAGCACAGCTGCAGCAACCGTAATACCAAACTGATGGAAAAAGCGTCCGATGATGCCGCCCATGAAGCCCACCGGTATAAACACCGCAACAATAGAAAACGTGGTGGCGAGCACGGCTAAGCCAATCTCATGAGTACCTTCTAAGGCCGCTTCGCGTGGCTGCTTGAAACGTCCATTCACCTTCATACCTGCATGGCGCACAATATTTTCACGCACCACAATCGCATCATCAATCAGCAACCCTACACATAATGACAGCGCCATCAAGGTGATCATATTGATGGTGAAGCCAAACATATCCATAAATAAAAATGTGCCTATTAATGAGACCGGCAACGTTAAACCTGTGATGACAGTCGATCGCCATGAATTCAAAAATAAAAATACGATCAGGATGGTAAGCAGAGCGCCTTCGATTAATGTGCGGCGTACATTCTCAACGCCTACCCGTATCTGTCGTGATCCATCTTTGATAACTTCAATCTTTACGCCGGGGTGGAGAGCATCTAAAGTGGGCTGTAGCTCTTTAATTACTTTTTTCAAGCCATCGGCGACTTCAATCGTATTTTGTCCTTGCGCTTTAATGATATCCAGCGCTAAGGTGCGCTGACCATTAAACATCGCCAAACTTTCTTGCTCTTGCTGACTATCGACCACGCGAGCGATTTGCCCGAGTAAGACAGGATTCCCACCGCGTTTAGCCACCACGATGCGCTCGAAATCTTCCGGGCGTTTCAGGCGACCCTGAACCTGAACCATTTGTTCATTCGCCAGCGCACGTACGGCACCAGCAGGTAACTCTTGATTTTCATTACGAACCGCATTCAGCACCTGCTCTATGCTGATATTTAATGCTTGCATCTCAGCGGGCTTAACGTAAATTTGAATTTCACGTTTAACGCCACCAACGAGGGATATTGACCCTACGCCACGTACATTTTCCAGACGTTTTTTAACTAGCTGATCAGCGATCGTAGTCAACTCCCGTATGGTGTAGCGACTTTTTTCTGCATCGTTCGTCACGGCGACCGAGAATATCGGTCGGTCTGCCGGATCAAAGCGCGTTACACGAGGTTCTTTCACTTCCCTGCGAAAGGCCGCTTTAATCAATGCGACTTTTTCGCGTACGTCTTGTGCGGCTTGAGCAGGATCGATTGTTAGCGCAAATTCAATGATGACGATGGACTGGCCTTCGTAAGAGCGTGAAGTCAGGCTATTGATACCGTTGATGGTATTCACTGCTTCTTCGACTTTACGTGTGATATCGCTCTCAACGGTTTCGGGCGCAGCACCTGGATACTCTGTCTGCACCACCACAATAGGAAAGGTCACATCAGGAAACTGATCGACTCGTAAGCGTTGATAAGAAAACAGGCCGAGCACCACAAACGCCACCATCATCATGGTGGCGAGAACGGGGTTACCAATACTGATGCGAGTGAACCACATGGATCCGAACCTTTTATTTACTTGGGGCGTTGATGCGCACGTGGGTACCAGGCTGTAGGCTGCCCATATCGGTACGAATAACCTGAGCGCCAAAATCAATGCCCGATACGACTTCAGTCATGTAGTCGTCGCCACTACGACCGCTCATACCAACAGTGACTGCTTTGCGGGCTAAGGTATCGGCTTCAATTACATACACATAGGCACCGTTACCATCTTTGCGTATCGCATTCTGCGGTAGCGCTAACACGCCAGTTTTTGTTTTAAGAATGAGTTGCGCCTCAGCGAACATGCCAGAGCGTAGTTGGTTTTGTGGATTGGCGATTTGTACATACACCAATACCGAGCGCGAACCGGATTGCGTCGCTGGATTAATGCGTACGACCTTACCTTCTATCGTTTGAGGTAAACCTTCTATCCGCAGTGTGACGCGTTGACCGATAGCGACATTAATAATGTCATTGGTAGGAACAGCCGCTTCTAGTTCCATTTTTTGTAGATTAACGATATCGAGCAATTTATTATCAGCCGATACTTTTTCACCAGCTTGCACATAGCGCATCGCGACTACGCCAGCAATCGGTGATCGAATGACTGTGTCGTTGACTAATTTTTGTACTACGTCGAGCGCGCCTTTGGCAGCTTCAACATTAGCTTCTGCGGTGGCGTATTGGCTGGCCGAGTTATCAAACGCATTTTTAGAGATGAAGCCTTTTTCAACCAAGGCCCGATTGTTATCGCGATTTTTAGTTGCTATGTCAAGCTGAGCACGTGCAGCATTCAGCGTACCGCGCGCCTGATCAACGCGCGCCTGAAATTCAGTGACATCCATTTTGGCGACGATTTGTCCAGCGCGAACTGTATCGCCTTCGCGTACAGAAATCTCGCGTACCTCCGCTGAGACACGCGCTTTCACGCTAGATAGATCAACTGCACGCAGCGCTCCCGAGAGCGAAAGCGTTTGTTGAATGTCCAGTGGCTTAGCTGTAAAAATTTCCGAAGGCAAGAACTCTAAAGTAGGCGTAGCCACTGTAGTTGCAGCGGCGACCGGTGCAGGTTTGACGGCGGACTTTTGTTTTAGTACCCAAGCCACGCCACCAGCGATGATGATCATCAAAATCAATAGAAGAATAATTCGACGTCGCATACGTTTAGACATTATTAATTAAGCGATTGAGTAACAGGAGCCGAGTCGGCCGTTGATTGCAGGCCGTTCAATAACAAATCAAGAAAACAATCCAGATAATCCGGTGCAGAAATCGGCTCTAAGCGGCAGGAGTGAAAGGAATGCTTCCACATCATTAGCATCACTACCGGCGCCACAATCACCAGATTGGCGTTAACGGTATCGATTGGCCTGAATTCGCCGCGCGCAATACCGCGTTCCAGAAGACCAATGATTAATGCATTACTGCGTTGAATGACTTCTTCATGATAAAAGCGCGCCACGTCAGGAAAATTACCTGACTCTGCCAGCATTAATTTTGAAATACCTGAGAGCTTGGTTTCACCCACATGCTTCCACCAACGCAAAATAAATCCGCGTAAAAGATCGCGACTTTTGCCCGTGTAGTGGCTGACATATTCTTCTGCCTCAGCCAACGCGGATACCAGATTGGCTCTTACTACTTCTTTGAATAATTCTTCTTTGTTCTCGAAATAAAGGTAGAGCGTGCCTTTTGATACGCCAGCGCGTGCCGCCACGTCATCCAGTCGGGTCGCGGCGTAACCACGTTCAACGAACAGATCCAGCGCTGCAGCCAGCAATTCTTGCGGCCGCGCGTCTTTGCGTCGTTCCCAGCGGGGTTTGGTCTTGATTTCAGCGAGAGGCATGGTGGGGTAATGAATTACTAACCGGTCGGTCAGTAATATAGGTTCCGCGTCCCAGGTTAGTCAAGCTAAGCCTTGCGATTAACGAATTAGTAATCTGATAGACGAATAAAGGAGAATGAAGGAACCGACCAAATTAATGGGTTACGGAGTCTTGTCAGTTAGTTATTTAAACCAAGAACCTATCCGTCCATTACGAGGCCAATCATGAGTCGTCCCCCGATTAGCAGAGAAAATTCCAGCAATAACCTAGCACTTAATCAACAAGCTACTGATCTCCAGCCTAAAAAGGATGATAAGGCTACCGACCAAGCCACCAAATCTCCTTCCCCGCAACTGAATCAAAAAACAGATGCAAAACAGCCGCAGCCTTATGGCGATACGGGGTTTTCTAAAGACGATTGGACCAAACACGGGCAAGGTTCGGATGAGCAATCCGCTCAAAAACAAGATCAACCCAAAGAAAAATCATCGCAAGGCGATGAACAAAAATCCTCAGGTAAACAAGCGGACACGGCGCCTAAGGGCAAAGCGGCTTCCAGCACCCGCAAAGTGAACGTTCCATCTCTGAAACTGGGCGGATCTGGAACTGCCACGCTGAAAAGCCGCGCTCCGGTGAGTCCGGACTCCCTGAGCGGTCTCGGCTCGCACCGGACAATGTCACCGCGCACAGGCGATTCAACTCCGGCGAATTCTAGTAGCAGCGCATTGACGCCAAACGCCAATACGCAAGGTCAAGCTTCCTCGTCTGCACAATCGTCTGCACCACCGACACGGTCGCTGCCACCTGTTCCAAAGACAGCTAGCTCACAGACTCCGTCGGTTTCAACTAGCAACGTTCCAATGAGTGCACGCAGTGCTACATCAGCACCGAGTAATGCTAATGGCTTTCCAGCTTCACAATTAACGACACGCGCTAAGAGCATTCTCGATTCCGCGCTAGTCAATGGCAAGATCGACCCAGCCGACTTAGGGTATTTACTGGTGGAAGTGCAGACGGGAGGTTTTAAAAAAAATTTATCTTCATTTGATCAAGGCACGCCATTTTTGCGAGGAGGATTGCAAGTTTCGAACTTCGCGGCTAGCAATGGTCGGACCTACGATTCTATTAATTTGATTCAAACATTTCTCGAGCCAATGGCCGTGGGAGCATTTAGCACGCCAGAATGTAATGAACTAAGAAAAACCCTAGAGCGAAATTACCTGCCAGTTAGCTCAGCGATGGAATCGGCCGCTAAAGGTATGCGTCCTAAACAAATGCAGGAGTCTGAAAAAATAAAAAACCTCATGGATCCAGTGATACGGCCATTGACAACGTGGGTTTGTGGAAAAAATGAAAATTTGACGAGTTCTCAACTTCCCGATGTCTGGAAATCGCTGCTGTTGGGTATAGATGATGCAGTTGTTCAATGGGCAAAAAATATCCAGAGTACCGATATGAAAGAAATTAAGCGCCTGCGGTCAGAGGCACTGGTGGCATTTATATCAACGCGGGGCTTAATGATTGCTTGGGGCGAGAAATTGCAAACTTTCGGTGAGGCCAAGAGAATTGACCAAGCAAAATTTTCCTCGTATGTGAACTCGTATTTTTCACATAGAGCTGATAAATTCATTATCGATATCATGCTGAGTCGAAAAGATTTGGTGGCTGATACCTTCGATACAAAGATGCGAGGATATATCAATGTATTAGGTGGACGAAAAGATCTTGTCAGCAAAGCGCCGAAAGAAAATCTTTCAGGACGCCGTCAGTTGATGAAATCAAAAACCTTGCAGTCCACAAAAGCGCCACAGGCAAACAGCAGTAATACGGTCAGTGATGAATCTGCTACTTTATCACCACGAATGCGCGAAAAAGTAGAAGTTGTGAAAACACGCGAAATTGAACAAAAACAAAGTGTGTTTCAGCGACAAAAATTTGTTAGAGATTTTAGTAAATTAGCGAATTTAGCAAAAATTTCGCCTGAGTTTTTTAAGGCCTTTCAAACACATGTGGTGAACGAAATGTCTAACAGAGCGTATGAGAAATTTGTAAAAGACCCTGTGCAGCTTTGTACGCGATATCTGGGTAAATTCTATGTGGGTGTCTTAAATAAAGAAAGACAGGCTGCCGAAAAATTCATACGTACTGCTCTTGCAGATATTAAGCAGCAAGATATTGATGCTATTGCGCTGGCAGCTGAAAAAGTTAAGAGCTATGTAAAAGCTGACCCTGAAATCGCCCTAAGCCAACGAGGTAAAAATCTCACTGAAAAAAATACGGAAATTCAGTCATTAGTACAGAAAAATGAAATTTCTGAAGATAGAAGAAAGCAGGTTTTAGGTGATTTCTTTTTTTACACAGACACCTATAAATTGTCGAATGATTTTCGTAAGTCATTTACAAACTACATTTTAGAATTAAGCGTGGCAGAGTATGTGAAATTTGAAGCTGCCCCAATTGCCTCTGGTCTTGCTTATGTGGAAAAATGGTATTCAAGCCTCGTCGCAATATCACCAAGAGCGGATCGCAATAGACTCGCTGATGAAAAAAAGCAGTTAATTGATTCTCTAAAAAACATACACGTTGATAGCATAAAAGGTCTGAAGGATAGTATGGAGGCCTCATCCAAGCCTACTTCTGATGCGGGGTCTGTAGTGGCATCACCTCGGTTAAATTTGGAATTTCCAGCCAATCCGGTTGCGGAAGATGAGCAGCAAGCGACTATCCTTCCCACTACAACAGCCAGCACTCAGCCTCCGCAAGACAGTCGCACACTACCAAGTTCGGCGGTGGAATTAAATCTTGTTCGGGAAAATGAAATCTCTGCTGAAAGAAGAATTGATTTCTTAAATAAATTTTTAGAATTGGCAAACATCCATGACATTTCGGAGGATTTTAATAATGCATTCAATAAAAGCATTTTGGAATTAAGCTCGATTGACTACGAAAAATTCTTAGGGAATCCGATTGCTGCTTGTCGTGACTATGTAAATTATTTTTATGATCTACCCTTCAATCAAACGAAACAATCCCAAGCTTCTGTAAATGAAGACAAACCGGCGTTTCTGTACTTTCTATCATGGAGCGAGAGAAAAAATTTAGAAGCTATTAATGCGCTAGCTACGGCTAATGCAGCACCCACTTCAATAGTTGGCACTGCAGCTTCAACGGCCAGCACCCAGCCGCCAAAAGACAGTCGCACACCTCCTGTTGCTAGCGTTGGTGTGAATCCAGTAGCTAAGGATGTTGAATCTGAAAAAACTGAACCCAGTTCTGAGTCTGAAATTGTTACTGAATCAGATAGTGATGCGGACAATGCGAGTTCAGAAAAAACGGAAGAGAGTTAATGATAAAACGCATTTAGTCAGCTGATTTTGTAGGCTCCCGCCCGCAATCTCTTAGAGTTTGCGGGCTTTTTTATGTAGTCCGGCCAACTTTAAGATGTACCCAGACCATTCCAAGTAAAATCGCCGTAATTTAATTAAATGGCGGTGGACATGAGCTGGTTTAAACGGTACTGGATCTGGTTGGTATTGCTCCTGACGCTGGTGGTGGTGAGTGCTGGGTATCTGTTTTGGTGGAAGAAGTCAGATGTTCCACAGTACCGTACGGCGACCATAGAAAAAGGTCGGCTGGTCGCGAGTGTTGCTGCTACAGGTACTTTGCAGCCGGTTATATCTGTCCAGGTGGGCTCGCAGGTATCGGGGCAGTTGAAAGAGGTGCTGGTTGATTTCAATAGCTTGGTTAAGAAAAATCAATTAATCGCTCGTATCGATCCAGAAAGTTTTGAATATCGTGTCAGGCAAGCGCAAGCTGATGTAGATGCGGCTCGCGCTCAAGTAGCGACTCAACAAGCCAATATTGCCGCTCAGCGTGCTTTCCAATCGCAAATCGAAGTCAGTCTGGCAGATGCACGTCGTGATTTTGAGCGTAAAGAACAGTTAGCAGAAAAAAAATTCATATCCATAGCTGAAGTTGATAAGGCGCGTGCCGCCATGAATTCTCTGGCCGAGCAAGTCAAGTCGGCGCAAGCGCAGGTTGAAGTCGCCCGCGCGAATGCAGGTAGTGCTGCTGCAGTCGTTAAACAGCGTGATGCCGTATTAGCCCAAGCGCGTGTCGATCTCGAGCGCACGGCGATTCGCTCACCAGTCGATGGCATTGTCATCAAGCGTAGCGTTGATAAAGGTCAGACTGTTGCGGCGAGTTTGCAAGCGCCTGAATTATTTATCATTGCTGAAAACCTCACTGATTTGCGTGTCGATACCTCCATCGATGAATCTGAAGTAGGCAAGATTCAGCTAGGACAAAAAGCCACATTTACTGTGGACGCTTTTCCTGGCCGTACCTTTGAAGGGCAAGTTAAACAGATACGTAAATCTGCGCAAGTGGTATCGAACGTTGTAACTTATTTGGTAGCGATCTCTACACAAAATACAGATTTAAAACTGTTGCCTGGCATGACAGCCAATGTGCGGGTGGTGACCTCGGTACTGGATGATGTTCTTAAAGTGCCGAATGCCGCTTTACGTTTTCGTCCGCCACAAAAATCAGATGACAAATCAGATAAAAAAACTGAACGAACTAAGTCAGGTCAAAAAGAGGGTACAGCGAATGGATCAGGCCGTTCAAAGCGCGATCCAGGTGTCGCTAAGTTGTATCGCGTTGAAAATAACGAGCTGAAAGTAATGACCGTTAAAACGGGTGCTAGCGACGGGCAGATGACAGAAATCACCGGCGAAGGTGTTGCTGAAGGGGTCGAGGTTGTCACTGGCGTTAAAGGCGGTGATACCGGTCGTGGACGTTCATCGTCAACCAGTATGGGGAATGCTCCGCGTGTTTTTTAATGATGCAAGGTTGATGGCATGACATCCCTGATCGCCGTGCGCGGCATGTCGAAGTCCTACACCATGGGGTCCACCACGGTGATGGCTTTGGATGCGGTGTCGCTCGATATCGCCGAAGGTGAGTTTGTCGCCATCATGGGCGCTTCGGGTTCGGGTAAATCGACATTTATGAATTTACTTGGCTGTCTTGATACACCGAGTGCCGGTGAATATCGTTTAGCGGGTGAAAAGGTTTCCGATTTAACGACCGATCAACTCGCAACGATACGTAATCGCCGTATTGGGTTTGTTTTTCAGCAGTTCAATTTACTGCCACGTACCAGCGCTTTAGAAAACGTTGAGCTACCTTTATTGTATGCATCCATACCTTCGACTGAACGTCGTGCGCTGGCGATGGCGCGACTGACCGAAGTGGGCTTGGGATCCAGGACCGATCATCAACCGTCTCAATTATCGGGTGGCCAACAACAGCGTGTTGCGATTGCGCGAGCCCTAGCCAATAATCCTTCGCTTATTTTGGCCGATGAGCCGACCGGTGCATTAGATTCGCGCACTAGTATCGAGATCATGGCCTTACTACAAAAACTAAATGCTCAGCGTATGACTATCGTGATGGTGACGCATGAGCCAGATATCGCTGCGTTTGCTTCGCGCATTGTTACCTTCCGTGATGGAAAAATAATTTCAGACGTAAAAAATACTCCGGCCAACGCACAAAGCCAGTTGAGTGCTGCAACTTTGGAGGCATCATGAATCTGCTAGCCACCTTGCGCGTTGCAATGAATGCTCTGCGAGTCAATATGCTGCGATCAGTGTTGACGATGTTGGGCATCATTATTGGTGTGGCCGCGGTGATTACCATGCTAGCTGTTGGTGCGGGTGCTGAGCTACGCATACAAGAGCAAATAAAAAGCTTGGGATCCAATCTCATGATCATCACTGCAGGCGCACGTACAGCGAATGGTGTGCGTATCGGTACGGGTGCGACACCTGACTTAACCGAAGATGATGCCGTAGCGATTGCGCGTGAAGTCAGTGAAGTTGAAGCGGTAGCGCCAACTTATCGAGGTAGTGCGCAGGTAGTGAATGGAAATGCCAACTGGGCCACACAAGTGTTTGGCATCACGCCGGATTATTTTGTAGTGCGTAACTGGACCTTAGAAGAAGGTCGCATGTTTGAACCTGCTGAACTTGCAGGTGCAGGTAAGGTGGCATTGATAGGCCAGACCGTTGCACGTGAATTATTTGGTGATAACGATCCTATGGATCAAACCATACGTATTAAAAATGTGCCGGTCACGATAGTAGGTGTACTTTCACGCAAAGGTCAGAACATGACCGGTAATGATCAAGATGACGTAATCATGGTTCCCTTGTCGACGGCGCGTAACCGCATTATTGGTGTGGAGCCCGGTAAGCAACGACAAGTGGGCATGATTCAATTAAAAGTATTTGATGGCGAAAGCATGAGCGAAGCTGAAGATAAAATTCGCTCCTTGCTACGTCAGCGCATGCGTACTACCGAAGGTCAGCCCGATCCGATTACCTTGCGCAATATGACAGAAATGCTGCAAGCGCAAGAAGAGTCGTCGCGCGTGATGGCTATGCTGTTAGCTGCCGTGGCTTCCGTATCGCTGATCGTAGGCGGTATTGGCATCATGAATATTATGTTGGTGTCAGTAACTGAGCGAACGCGTGAGATCGGTTTGCGCCTTGCAGTGGGGGCGAGAAGTCGCGACATACTTACGCAGTTTTTAGTTGAAGCCGTCACTTTATCGGTGTTTGGTGGATTGATAGGAATTGCTTTAGGCGTTGGAGGCTCGTGGTTAATCGCTGAAATCGCCGGTTGGCAAACACAATTATCGACAGCGTCGATTATTCTTGCGGTGAGTTTTTCGGCGGTGGTTGGAATATTTTTCGGTTTTTATCCTGCACGTAAAGCAGCGAGTTTATTACCGATACAAGCATTACGTTATGAGTGATGAATCGGCATCACTATTTTTCATGATGAGCATAGTAAGCTCGCCTCAGTTTGAATGTTAGGCTTTCACACCATGGATACAGTACTACTCATTAAAGTCATCATCATGGGTATCGTCGAAGGTCTGACGGAATTTTTACCTATTTCATCAACGGGTCATCTCATCCTCGCAGGTAGCCTACTAAATTTCACCGGTGAAAAAGTAAAAGTCTTTGAGATAGTGATTCAGGCGGGCGCTATGCTCGCAGTTTGTTGGGAATATCGTCATCGCATTATTGATGTGATTCGTAACTTTTCATCCGATGCCGCAGCACGACGTTTTGTAGCCAATCTTTTAGTCGCATTTCTGCCAGCAGTAGTCTTGGGCTTATTGTTTGGCAAAATGATTAAGGCGCACTTATTCGCACCGGTGCCGGTAGCCTTGGCTTTTATCGTCGGTGCTTTCATCATACTGATTGTGGAAAGACGTAATCGTCTTAACGAAGACAGTTTGCGTATTCATTCCGTGGATGAGATGACGATGCTCGATGCATTTAAGGTGGGCTGCGCGCAATGCTTTGCTTTGATACCGGGCACCAGTCGCTCCGGCGCCAGTATTATTGGTGGTATGGCGTTTGGTTTATCGCGCCAAGCAGCGACGGAGTTTTCATTTTTTCTGGCGATACCCACTCTGTTTGGTGCGACGATTTATTCGTTGTATAAAGAGCGCGCTTTACTCTCGGTAGCTGACTTGCCTATGTTTGGTGTGGGCGCTTTGGCAGCATTTATCTCAGCCTTTTTTTGCGTGCGCTGGTTGCTGCGCTATATCAGCACGCATGATTTCACCATTTTTGTTTGGTACCGGATCGTGTTTGGTGTACTGATATTAATTTCAGCGGCGACCGGTTGGGTGGTTTGGGCGGAATAAACGACGCAGCTTAATTTTTTAAGCCGTGCGTGTAAAAACTAAGTCCCATACGCCGTGCCCTAATTTCAATCCACGATTTTCAAACTTAGTGGTGGGGCGATAATCTGGGCGTGCAGCATAGGATGCAGCAGTATTTTTCAATGTGGGTTCAGCGCTCAACACATCCAACATTTGTTCAGCATAGTCTTGCCAATCGGTGGCGCAATGCAAATAGCCGCCTATCATTAAACGCGATGTCAGCAGCTTTACAAACGGGCCTTGAATCAATCGACGTTTGTTGTGACGCGCTTTATGCCAAGGGTCAGGAAAAAACACATGAATGCCCGCTAATGAATTCGGCGCGATCATATCGCGCACTACTTCAACGGCATCATGTTGAATCAATCGCAGATTAGTGAGCGATTGTTCACCGATCAACTTCAATAAACTGCCGATTCCCGGTGTGTGTACTTCGACACCCAGAAAATTTTTATCAGACAAATGTCCAGCAATGAATGCGGTCGTCTCGCCCATGCCGGTACCTATTTCTAGGATCGTTGGCGCAGGTCGCTGAAATACAGTATCAAATGCTAAAGCTGTTTTTTGAAACGGCAGGCAGTAAGTGGGCCCCAGTGAGTCTATGGCGCGCGCCTGTGCTGTAGATAAACGCCCAGCGCGGGTTACGAAGCTACGTATGCGCCGCTCATTGGGGTCGTACAACATGTGTCTATCGGTTTCGGGAGCGGTGTTTTCTGACATGAATAACGAAAAAAAGTAGTGCAAAAATATGGCTAAACACAGGGCGCATAAAAATAATTATGCCTCGCAAGTTCGGCGATTATTTTTCTTCCCAATCACTACAGGCCATTTTCCATAGCGGCAGTGTGAATTCATCAAATTGATCTATCAGCCAGACATCAGGAACAGTCATTTGATTGATAATCTCACCCGTAGCCATAGCTCCCGCATACCATGTGTAGGACACTTGGCGCATGGCGCGTGATGGACAATCAAATTCAGTACGAATTTTTTGTGAGGTGAGCGGCTTACCGTTCATTTTTCGTAGCGAGGGTGCCTTATGTTCAACGATGCGCCACATTTCTACTAGGCCGAGATTGCGCTCTATGCTGTCGACATCCACATATTGCGTCATACCTGTTTTGGATGATTGTGTAATGATGACCCAATTTTCAGCGTGGGTCAGCGTCGTTAATAAGAGTAAAGCAATCATTAAACTAATTTTTTTCACTGCATTCCCTTTATTTTTGTAAACCAGCCGTAGGCTGTATTAGAAGTACACAGCACCACAGTGTAAAACCTATCAGTACCAACACGAGCTGACCGATAGCTAAGTACAGCACTGAATCACTCAGCATGGGGGCAAGCAATCCAGCCACCACCGCTGACAGCATCGTCATAGTAAATGATTGACACGAAGCGACCGTGCCCCGAATCGCTGGAAATAAATCGAGTATCAGCAGCGTTAATCCCGGTGCCGCCATCGACATACCGATTGTATACAGAAATAGCGGAGCGACTGTCCAGGGCACGGCGGCTGGAAAAAATGCATGGTAACCGACGTTAAACAGGCAAGCTACCGACAAAAAAACAAAGCCAATTAAAATTTGTCGTTGCGTAGAAATGCGACCGGCCAGGCGATTGGCTGCCAACGCGCCCAGAAAAATACCCACAACTGAGGGCACAAACAACCAGCTAAATTCCGTTGGGCCTAAGCCGAGATGGCGCGTGATGATGGCCGGTGCTGACGCCACATACAAAAATAAACCTGAAAAATTACAGGCAATCGCCGCTGCTTTAAGTTGAAACATGCGCGAGCTAAAAATTTGCCGATAATTTTCCCACAGCGATTCGGGATGAAAGCGTTGTCGCTGATTGACGGGTAGCGTTTCAGGCAGAGTGCGCCAGCACCACCAGAGCATGACTATTGCAAAAGCAAATAGCAGTAAAAAAAGTGTACGCCACACTGATACCGCCACTACCCAACCACCGACTATTGGTGCAATCGCGGGTGAGACAGAAAAAATCATCGTCACCAGCGATAACATCTTTGCCGCTTCTGAGCCGCTATATAAATCGCGAATAATCGCACGACCGATGACGACGCCTGCTCCAGCCGATACGCCTTGCAGCATTCGGAAGATCCAAAAATATTCAATGCTGTGAACTGCAGCGCAACCGATAGAAGCAATCGCATACACCGCCAGCGATAAGAGAATAATGCTACGTCGACCAAAAGCATCTGATAGTGCGCCGTGCCACAGGATCATTACCGCAAACGCTGCCATATAGGCGGTGAGTGTTTGCTGCACTTGCAGTGCACTAGCCGACAGACTGTGCTCTATCGATGGAAACGCGGGTAAATAGGCATCAACAGAAAAAGGCCCCAGCATAGCCAGAGCCGCCAGTAGCAGTGCTAACTTGCCTGAGGAAGGGGTAGTCGAACGTTGGATACCGCCTGATTCATTTGACATCAGGCAGCATCCAGTGAGTTAGCCGCATTAAATGCCGCCTATGCAAAGATATTTGAGTTCTAGATATTCATCGATACCGTACTTGGAACCTTCACGACCCAAGCCTGATTGTTTGACGCCACCAAAGGGTCCGACTTCATTTGAGATAAGACCGGTGTTGATACCGACCATACCGTATTCCAGTTGCTCGGCCACGCGCCACATGCGGCTGGCATCACGCGAATAAAAATAACTCGCCAAACCATAATCCGTATCGTTGGCAGCAGCGATTACTTCTTTTTCATCATGGAAGCGTACGATGGCTGCGACCGGGCCGAAGGTTTCTTCCT
>JACCEE011124522.1_pt1 | contig 21447 bp, 21 predicted proteins | sample 7449931 | NCBI WGS metagenome assembly JACCEE01 (sample SAMN15323457, study PRJNA562643) | freshwater metagenome | isolation source: river surface water | place: USA:Blue River Watershed | collected 2017-08-19 | reverse complement strand
ATTGCGAGGACGGGTTTCATCTACCCAGACGTGAACCTTGATGCCTCGTTTATGGGCTTCATAAATGGGAGCTGTCGCCGTTCCATAATCAACAAAAGCGAGCCAACCAGCATTACAATGGGTGAGAATGTTGACTACATCACCTTGTTTCTTCTTCGAGATCTCTTCAATAATCCTAACTCCATGTAGACCAATACTCCGACAAGATTCAGCATCCTCATCAGTAATGAGCTGAGCCTCTTTTTCAATAAAATCCACAAGCTCACCCAAAGCAGGAGAAACTCTTTTAACCTTTAAAAGAATCCGATCTACAGCCCAGGCTAAATTGACGGCCGTAGGGCGTGTCTCTTTTAGTCTTTGACCAATTTGTACAAGTTCTGAAAAATAATCTGTCTTCTTTATCGTTAAAGCTCCAAGATACATTCCCCAAGCAGCCGCCGCACCAATTAAACCAGCACCACGCAAGTGCATATCTTTAATGGCAAGGCACATTTGACTTAAATTCTGAAGATCTTCAACGACAAATTCGTAGGGTAAAACACGCTGATCGATAATCTGAACAAGGCCAAATTGTTTGAGCCAAATTGTCCGGTACGCTTGACCATGAATTTTCATAGTTTCTTCTCACTAAACTTAAAGCTACAATAAACCGATAAATACTTTGATTCATCATAAAGGATAGTATGGGCCAAAGAAAGACGATTTTATTTGTAGATGACGAACCTGGCATTCGCGATGTTATAAGCCACTATACTGAGCTCATGGATGGCTTTAATGTCATCTTTGCTGACAATGCCCTTCTTGCTTTACAAATTTTTGCAGTCAATAAGATAGATGCCATCATCACAGATTTGGCGATGCCCAAACACGACGGCAAAGAATTTATCGAAGCCGTTCACCAAAGTGGACGTGAAGTCCCCATCGCAGTCATTTCTAATCTTGGAGACGTCTTGGCCGACGACCCAACAATAAAAAAAGCCACCATGATACTCCCTAAGCCCATCTCATTGGACGAATTTGTTTTAGGCTTGCATCGTCTTGTGGGAAACAAAGAAGTCGCTTAGAGTTCTTTCAATTTCTTTTTCAAATCAATAAGACCTGGACGAGCAAATTGAGGGTGCCCCTCTTTTTTGGTTCTTCCATTGATCACTGCTTCAGAGCGAAGACGACGACCAACTGTCTTTTCAAGTTGTTTCCCAAGCTTCAAAACTTTATCAATACTGTAGCCGTGCTGAATTCCCATTTCATCAAGCTGCACAAGAGTATCTTCGAGACAAATGAGACCAACATAAGCGGCATCTTCATCTTCAAAATAATAATCTCCAATGCCGCAAGGACAATCGTCCACGAAATTAGCAGGCATGCCTCCCAAACCACCAAGACAGGCTTCAAAATGGCTCACACCGGCCATTAAGGCTGAAAGGACAGCAGCTGATCCCACTCTTTTAGTCTCGTGAAAATGAGCAATATGTTGCTTGGGATTTGAAAAGCGATCCATCACCATAGAAAAATACTTAAAAACATCATTGGCACTTGCAGAACCATCGTGATCAGCATGCTCGATTGATGTGGCTCCGATATCGAGCCAACGCTGAGAAAAATCAAGGGCGTCTTCTAGTTTTGTGGCACCAATGATAGGACTTCCCCAAATGGTACTGACAGTTCCACAAACTTCTAATCCGGCGTCTCTGGCTTTTTTAATGGAGCGCTCGGCTTCTTCCCAATACTGTTTAAGAGTTGTCCCTGAGTTAGCATAATGATGCTCCTCATCTGTGGAGACCATCATCAAAATTCTATCAGGACCGCGGCCACTTTTTTTAAGTTCAATGGCCCTATCGACAGCCTTCTCACGAATAGTAATGGCCGTTAAACAAAGCTGGTCTTCAGTAATTTTAGCTTTAGCTAAACGCTTTTTAAAATCTTCACTTCTTAAACGAGTAAAAAGCTCTTCTGCATCCTTGAACTGGGGCATCAACTTAGGATTACCTAAATTTGTTACTTCTAAATGTCGAGCCCCTGCCAAAATAAGTTGCTCAAGATAATAAAACTTAGCGTCAGTAGAGATAAATTTCTCTTCATGCTGAAAACCATCTCTGACAGTAATATCTCCGACAATAACCTCGCGAGACATTTTAGGAAACATTTGAAAAAAATCATGCTGACTCATAGTCACTCCCCAAGGGGTTTCTTAGCTCAAAGTTTCCCTAGTCTGCCACAACTACTTTAGTCTGTAAAAGTGGGCCTTAAGAAAATCCTCGGTAAAGGTAGTTAAGTCGCCGATATTTTATCACGAGGAAAAAATGTTATGTGCGATGCTTGCAATATATTAAAAGATAAAACCGTAAGGGCCGACGATAAAGATGAAGAACAAAATGTTCTACAGGCCCGTACAATCTACTCTTGTCTCAAAGAGCATACGGTTCAAATAAAACTTTGTCAGGAACACGACAGGATTTTCTTTCTCAAAGGGGAAAGAGGATTCTTGAGAGTCTATCCCCTCATTGAAACGGCCATACGCCAAGGCTTATTCAAAAAAGCAGTGAAAGACTAAACAGCTCTACGAGTCTTCTGTCTTTCACGCCAAACGGTAATCACTGGGGGAAGAAGAGAGATGAAGATGATAGCGAAAACAACATAAGTAAAATTAGCCTTCACAAAAGGAATGTTCCCAAAGAAATACCCTGCCAAGCAAAAAGAATTCACCCAAATTCCATTCCCTACAAAACTAAAACTCATAAAACGAGGATAGCTCATGTTTCCGACACCAGCGACAAAAGGAGCAAAGGTGCGAATAATAGGCATGAAGCGGGCAATGATCACAGTTTTTCCGCCATGCTCTTCATAAAAACGGTGAGTCCGATCGAGGTATTCACGACGGATAAGGCGATAGTTCTTCTCATAGACCTTCTGCCCGAGATAACGGCCCACCCAATAGTTTACGTTATCCCCAATGAAGCCTGCACTCCACAAGACGACGATCAAAAGCCATATAGGAAAAGGGCTCATGGCGACGATAGCACCAGAAGCAAAAAGAAGTGAATCACCAGGTAGGAAGGGAGCAATGACTAAACCTGTTTCACAAAAAACGATGAGAAAAAGAATAAAGAAAGTCCAAACCTGATATTCGGCCATAATTTGAACCAGATGCTGGTCAATGTGGAGTATAAAATCAATGGCCATTTTGATCCATTCAATCATGCTATCCAACCCTTTTTTTCTCTATTACTATAAGCTTAGGATGTTAATGAAAAAGCTTAAAGAAATCTATCAAAAACTCATGCGTCTTCATGGCCCTCAAGGCTGGTGGCCAGTTAGAGCTGCCTATCACAAAAATGACTATCACTATCCTAGGAATAATAGCGAACGCTTTGAGATATGCGTAGGGGCTATTCTGACTCAAAATACTGCGTGGTCCAATGTTGAAAAGGCTATTGAAAATCTTAGAAAAGCTAAGCTTCTCAATCCCAAAAAGATTCTCGATGCACCCGAAGAAGCCATACAAATGGCCATACGCCCCTCTGGGTATTTCAATCAAAAAACCAAAAAACTGAAAGTTTTTTCAGCATTTTTTAAAACTCTGAAAGGCAGAACCCCAGATAGGTCAGAACTTCTCAATCTTTGGGGCATAGGTCCAGAGACAGCGGACAGTATACTCCTCTACGCTTTTGGAGTGAGCACATTTGTCATTGATGCCTATACCAAACGAATATTTTCATGCTTGAAAATCATCGATGAATCTTGGACTTATGATGAGATCAAAGAATTATTTGAAACTCATCTTCCTAAAGACAAAGAAATTTATCAAGAGTACCATGCTCTTATTGTAGAGCATGCAAAAAAATACTACTCTAAAAAGCCCTACGGAACTCATTGTCCACTTGCTGCTAGAAAATAGGTTGGTCATGAAAACACTTATCTTAGTTTGTTCTCTTCTTTTATGTTTCTTTTCTTGGGCCCTTGAAGATAATCCCCATGCTCAGGTAACACTTCAAAGCCTATCAAAAGATGGCAAGTTCTATCTCGCGGCCATCTATAAAAACGATCCCCACTGGCACACCTACTGGAAAAATCCTGGAGATGCTGGGACTGCTCTTGAAATGAAGTTTGAGACTCAAGGAAAACCTCTTTTCTTTAATGAACTTGAATGGCCAACCCCAAAAGTCTATTTTGATCAAGGAGACCTCCTCGCTTTCGGGTACGATGGGGAGTATGCCCTCTTCTTCGAACTCTCAGTAGAACAGGTTAAAAAACTAGAAAATCAAAATTTAATTTTTAAAACCAAATGGCTCATCTGCGATAATCAATGTATTTGGGGAGAAAAGCAAATTGAGGGAAAACTCAACAAAGGGACTTTTCAATCGAATGAGCCTGCGGCCTTTCATTGGTCTGAAGAGCAACTCCACAAAGCTCTTCAAGATCTTCCCCAAGAAGCCTCTTGGCCAACAAATCTAAACTTTAAAATGCACTTTGCCCAAGATAAAGAAGGTCTTGTGGCACGCTACTCTCTAGCATCACGAACAACTCCTACAAAAGATCAAATTCTTCTCATTCCCTTCCCAAGTGGACCCTTTCTTTTTAAACATGAGACGCTTGCCACTAACCAAACAGGCGAGATCGTTGGGACCGTTCCTGTGACCTGGACGGGACAGTACTTAGAACCAGAAGTCCAACTTCCAAAGAGCGGCCAATTACCTCATGCCTTTGAACAAAAATTTCTTTTCTTCGCTCCAGGCGACACAAAAGCCGTTATCATCAAAACTGGCATTAGCTCCATTGACCCAACTCCTCCTCCTGTATTAGAAAAGAATCAGCCCACCAAGGAAACAGGTAGCATTTTCTTCTATCTTTTATTGGCCTTTATTGGAGGGCTCATTTTAAACCTCATGCCTTGTGTTTTCCCCGTCATCTCTTTAAAACTTTTTGGACTTATTAAAAAAAGAGAAGACTCTCCGAGAAGTATCCTTGTTCATAATCTCTTTTACTCTCTTGGCATTTTGGCCAGTTTTTTCACCCTTGCTGCTTTAATTATTTTCTTAAAAAAAGGTGGAGAACAAGTGGGCTGGGGCTTTCAGTTGCAATCCCCTCTTTTTATCTCCTTCATCGTCATCATACTTTTCATCTTTGCCATCAACCTCTTTGGACTTTTCGAATTTAAAACTCCAGGGGGGCGCCTTCTTGGCAATATAAAATTAGGTGAACATTACTATTCTCACTTTTTCGAGGGGGTCATTGCAACAATCCTTGCCACCCCTTGTTCAGCCCCATTTTTGGGAACAGCGCTAACTTTTGCTTTCAGTTCCAGCTCCCTAACCATTTTTCTAGTCTTTGCCTTCATCGCATTGGGGCTTTCTTTTCCTTTTATCCTAGTCGGAATTTTTCCTACCTTAATAAAAATCTTCCCTCGCCCAGGTAATTGGATGGGGAATCTACGAAAATTTTTAGGCCTCACACTCATTTTCACGATCATTTGGCTCTTAGGCATACTCCTTCGCCAAACAGACAATATTTTAGGATTCCAATACCTCCTCCTCACTTTGACCCTTATCTTTTTTGCCATATTTTTTTCAATTAAAATTTCTCCACGCCTCATTTATCGCGTGGTATTCGCTTCACTCGTCTCCTTGTCCCTCTACGGTCTCATTGCAAGCTCTCTTACACCTCAAGAAAGTGCACTCAAATGGGTGCCTTGGACGCTTGATGGTCTCTCAAAAAAAGAAAAAGTCATTTTTATGGATTTCACTGCCGATTGGTGCCTTACCTGCAAAGTCAATGAAGCTGTGGTTTTACGCAGTGAAGAATTTAAAAACCTAGTGAAAAAATATGACTTAGAACTTCTAGTGGCCGATTGGACGAAAAAAGATGAAAACATAGGAAAATTTTTAAATGAAAATGGCTCCAATGCGGTTCCTGCCTATTTTATTCAAGATAAAGATGGCAAACTCCATGCGTTAGGGGAAACAATCTCGATAGAAAAAATCGAGAATATACTTAAAGAAATCTCAGAAAAAAAATAAATTTGAAAATCTTTCCTCTCGCCCTTAGCCAGTCATAGGTTACAATTTGTCGTTAGCTAGATGATGGAGTTTTTATGACTGACCAAAATGCCCCAGGGGCAGCAGAGGGCGATGCCCAAGAACGAGAAGCCTTAAAAGAATTGGAAAAAAATTGCCAACTACGTATTGGTGTCGAGAAATTCGACGATTATGTTGTTGTTTCTCTGACCAATGTTTTTAGCTTTGACTCTGCCAAGTACTTTTCCAAAAAGATTGAACTCGATGTCTTTAAACCCTACTTGGACTCCCATAACTATTTCATCCTAAACCTCAAAAACATGGGCGATATAGATAAGACCTGTTTGCGAGAGTTCGTACAAATGCAGATCCGTCTCAAGAAGCAAAACAAGCGTTTCTTTCTTACTGACCTTGCTCCGCAAGTGAAAGACGTTCTCTATAAGAACGGCTTAGATAAAACTTTTGAACAAAAAGATACTGTCCGCACGGCCCTTGTCGAGCTGGGCATTGTTAAGAAAAAAGCCTTTGACGTTACTTTTTTAAATCCTTTCATTGACGCCGTGATTCGCATGATGGAAGTCCAATGCAATACAAAGGCTTCTCCGGGCGAAATCACAGTATTAAAACCCAATGAATATCCCCCTGCTGACATCTGTGGCACCATCGGTGTAGTGAGTGACTCCTTTAATGGGGCCATTCTCCTTCTCTTTAAAGAAGACGTTTATGTCAAAATTGGCACTCGCATGCTTGGTGATGGTTTCAAGCCTGGAACCCCCATCTTTATGGACGCCATTGGTGAAATGGCCAATATCGTCCTTGGCCAAGCAAAAATCAGCTTGAATAAGATGGGATATAACATCCAACAGGCCCTTCCTTCCGTTTCCTACGGGAAAGACCAACTCACCAAGGTGATTTCAACTTCCCCTAGCATCCTCGTCCCCTTTAACGTAGAATTTGGTAAATTCTTCATCCAAATTACTACAAAAAATCGTTAATTGAGGACTGATGGCCGGTTTAAATTCAAAAATTCTTGTTGTTGATGATTCTATTTCTATGAGAATGATTGTGGTCAGCTTTCTCAAAAAAATGGGTTTCACCAACATCCATGAAGCCGAAGACGGCGAGATCGGTATGCTCATGCTCCGTGAGGGGCAACTCTCCGATGCCCCCTTTGAACTCATTGTCAGCGACTGGTTTATGCCAAACATGACAGGTTTAGACTTTTTGAAAGCCGTTAGAGACGATTCTATCCTCCAAAAAACCCCTTTTCTCATGGTCACGGCCGAAGGCGAAGAAAAGCACATGCTGATGGCCCGAGAAGCTGGCGTAACAGACGTAATCATCAAGCCCTTTTCCATTGAACAAGTTCATGAAAAAGTTAAAAAAATTCTCGGTGTGAATTGATTGTTGACAAGGCTTTTACTTTCAAGAATAGTGCCCCTAAATTTGGGGCATTTTTTTTATATTTTCTTGAAGGACACACAATGAAAGTCATCAAAAAGATCAAGGGACTCGAGAAGCCAAAAAAATATTACGATTCTACTGCAGCCGTACCAGAAATCCGCGAAGGTCACATTCATGTCGTCGGCTTTGCTTTTGATGGGACTGCCTGTTTCAGAAAAGGCACTCGCTTAGGCCCTGACGCTTTAAGAAGCATCAGTGATGGCATTGAAACCTATTCCCCTTATTTTGATAGCGATCTCACCGAGCAACCTTTGGTCGACCTCGGAAACCTTCCTGTCGGCAAAACTAAAAACGTTGATGCCAACTGGCAGAAGGCGACAGACTTTTTTTTCACAATGGTTGAGGGTATTGACCTCGAAAAGAAAAAGGTCCGTTTCCTGACCTTGGGTGGTGAACACTCCATTTCTTACGCCCCAGTGGCCACCTATCTTAAAAACTATAAAGACCTTTTTGTGATTCATCTAGATGCCCACGCCGACCTCCGTGACGGATATTTGGGCCACCACTACTCCCACGCTTCCATTATCCGCCGCTCGGCAGATCATTTCGGCAAAAAACATGGCCTCATCCAGTATGGGATCCGCTCTGGAACCAAGGAAGAGTATGAGTGGATGAGAAAAAACAAGACATTGGCCACCAGCCGAGCTGAATTTTTAAAAAAGATCGCCGATCTTCCATCAGATCGCCCTATTTATTTAACTCTGGATCTCGATTATTTTGACCCAGCTTACTTCCCTGGAACAGGAACTCCAGAGCCAGGTGGCGAAGACTTCCACTCTTTCATCGCCCTCCTCAAAATCCTCTCTTCCAAGAACTTTGTAGGCGCTGATGTGGTCGAACTTTCACCTCCGCTTGATACTTCAGGAAACAGTGATGTTTTCGCCGCAAAAGTTGTGCGAGAATTGCTGTTAGTTTTGGCCAAAAATATTTGAAAAGTTCGTTAAAAAATGTTTTAAATAACTCAACTATTCAACCCTTTTAAAAGAAAGAAAAAAGAGATGACAGACAAACACACAGAAATTGTTGAACCTCCCCCTTGGACTGTTGAAGACTCAGACGAGCTTTACAATATATCAGGTTGGGGCAATGGTTATTTTGGCGTTAATAACCACGGTCACGCTGTTGTTTATCCGGCCAAAAGAAAAGATGGGCCAACCATTGATTTGACCGAAGTCATCAAAGAGATCAAAGATCAAAATATTTCTTTTCCAACTGTAGTTCGCTTTCAAGACATTTTGCGCTCCCAGGTCGTGACCTTAAACCGCACCTTTCGTGATGTGATCGAGAAGGCCGGTTATCATGGGCGCTACACTGGAGTTTACCCTATTAAAGTCAACCAAATGCGCGAAGTGGTTGAAGAGATTGTCGATGCAGGCGCTCCTTTCAACTACGGACTTGAAGCTGGTTCTAAGCCAGAACTTCTTGCTGCTTTGGCCATGAATAACAATCTCGATTCTTTGACTGTCTTAAACGGCTACAAAGATGACGAATACCTTCGTTTGGCCCTTTTAGGTAGAAAACTTGGCCGTAAAGTGATTGTTGTCATTGAAAAGCTTTCAGAACTCCCTGATCTTCTCCGCCTTGCTAAAGAAATGAATATTGATCCTTTAATCGGCTTCCGCGCCAAGCTCTCTACAAAAGGCAGCGGTAAGTGGGCCGGTTCAAGTGGTGAAAGGGCAAAATTCGGTCTCACCATTCCTGAAATCCTTCAAGGAATTCAGATGCTCAAGGAAGAACGCCAAGAGCACAACCTCAAGTTACTCCACTTCCACATTGGAAGCCAGATTTGTGATATCCGTACAGTTAAAGAAGCTATCACTGAGGGTGCTCGTGTTTATTCTAAGCTAGCAAAGTCTGGCTTAAGCGGTCTCGAGTACTTTGACGTCGGTGGTGGTCTCGGTGTTGATTATGATGGTTCAAAGTCAAGCAGTGACTCTTCCACAAACTACACCATGCGTGAGTACATTGAGGACGTCGTATACATCCTCAAACAAATCTGTGACCTTGAGGAAGTGGAGCATCCTAATATCGTCTCTGAATCAGGCCGCACAATTACAGCTCACCATTCTTGTGTGATCGTAAACGTGTTCGACCACATCGAAACAGTGAACACAAGCTTCACAACAACCAAAACGATCGGCGAGCATATTTTTGTCTCCAACATGCGCGACTATTGGGAAACTTTGACTGATAAAAATTTCCAAGAAGTTTACAACGACGCCTTAAAGATGAAAGAAGACGCCATCAATGCTTTTAAACTAGGTATTCTTTCTCTTGAGGAAAGAGCGAAAGTTGAAACCCTTTATGGGAAAATTTGCGTTCGCATTACTGAACTTCTTAAAACTGCCGAGTTCATTCCAGAAGAATGTAAGGAACTTGAGAACTATCTTGCAGAACAGTACCTCTGCAATTTTTCTATTTTCCAATCTGCTCCAGACAGCTGGGCGATAGGTCAGCTTCTTCCTGTCATCCCCCTTCATCGCCTTGATGAAAAGCCAAGTGTCCAATGTACACTGGCCGATATCACCTGCGATAGTGATGGAAAAATTAATAAGTTCATTGGAAAAGAAGATACGCTCACTACCCTTCCCCTTCACAGTATGACCAAGGAAGGCGAGCCTTACTATGTAGGTGTTTTTCTCACAGGAGCTTATCAAGACGTGATGGGAGACATGCATAACCTCTTTGGAGCTCTTAACGAAGTACATATTTTCTGTGATGATGAAGATCCAACAGACTTTTACATTGAAGAAGTCATCCCTGGTTCAACAGCAAAGCAAGCTCTGGCCACAGTTCAATACACTCCAGAAGCCCTTGGCATGACCATGAAGAAAAATATCGATAAGCAAGTTCAGCGCGGAAAAATCACTCCAAAAGAAGGCGTGCGCCTCATGAATCTCTATGAAGAATCTCTCAAAGGCTACACCTACTTAAAACCAAGTAGTACCTCTATCCCACAACCTCACTTCCCTTAATCGGGAAGCCAAAAAAAAAGCCTCGCAAATTTGCGAGGCTTTTTTTTATCAATTAACTAAAGCCGTATGATTTTTCACTCTATGATCAGCAACCTGATTTTTAAATACATAGTTTACGATATACAAAAATGAAGTGCGGAAACGCTCCCAATAAGGCTCTCCAAACTGAGAACCGGACTTAGGAAGTTCGAGAGTAAAAGTTGGAATATTTTTATCAAGTCCAGCATAGGTACCGAGAGAACCAGGAAAGACATTGAAATCTACAAGACGAAAGTTATTACTTTGCTTGCTCATAGACTCAGCAACTTCTTTGACTTCACGAACAAGCGTGTCAGTTCCCTCTCCAGAGATGTCGTAGTCCAAAAAAGCATAGGGGGCATGAACGGCCACAATCTTTTCAGGCTTAAATTTTTCAATCAAATCCATTTGAAAGCGTGTCTCGGGCTCACTTCCAGCAAACTTCCCAGGAAAACGCCTTGGGTCTTTTTTAAATTTCTTTTTCCAACTTTGTAAGGCTTCCTTATCCCAATCTTTTGTTGGGAAGTTGCGATTACAATCCACACCATTAGCATTAAGACGACTGGCCTTCTTGGCCAAAAAACCATCAGGATTAACGAAAGGGGCAACGACAACGTTCACATTTTTGTATTTTTCTTGATTATCAAAAATAATATCGCGCACAAGACGAACACATAGATAAGGAGAAGTATATTCGTCACCATGAATCGTGCACAAAATAAGGGTCACAGGCTTATCAGGACCAGCATTTAAAAAACTCTGATAAATAAGAGGCTCGCCTTTTACTGATAGAGCGTCATAAGTCCAACGTTGAGGGTTACAAACAATCTTTCCCCAACCAAATTGCTTAAACTTTACATTAATTCTCTTACAAAAGTTGTCGAGTTTAGTTTGTTTTTGAGAGTCTGAAGCGCTGGGCTCAAGAGCAAACGCAGAAAAAACAAAAAAAAGACTGAATAGGAAGGACAATAATATTTTCATTAAAAGGCACCTTTCATCTGCGTTGCATTCTATAAAAAACGACTTACAAAAACTAGCTAAAACTTAAGAAAGCACAAAACACAAAGAATGCCCCTACGTCCGAGTAAATGCTTGACCCAAATTCTTAAGCGATTGATAATAATCAGAGCACTGTAAATGCCGCCTTAAGGAGCTGGGATGAAAATCCTTTACGCTGAAGACGAAGAAGTCCTTCGTGAACTTTATGCGCTTCAAATCGAAGCCTTGGTAAGTTGCGACATTGTTGAAGTATCCTCAGGACAAGAAGCTGTAGAGGCCCTAAAAAACGATCCAAGCATAGCCCTTGTGCTAAGCGATTACCGCATGCCAAATGGCAACGGTGATATGATTTATCAGTACATCCGCGAAAACCAACTGAACATCCCTTTTTTTCTCATCAGCACCTATGAACCAATAGACTGTCCAGGGATGGAAAAGCTCACATCCGACAATCCACATAACGCTTTCTACGCCAAGCCAATTAAAAATTTTAAAGATCTTGCGGCACAAATCAAAACGATATTGGACACTGCTGTTCAAAATCATATCGAATCTAACGAAGAAACTTCCTCACAAGAAAACGAAGCAAATAATCACGACCAGATTCCAGAATACTGTAAAGTAAAACTCCCACGTTTCTTGCGCTTCAATAACTCTAATTGCCCTATCTACATAAGACTCTCCGATAATAAGTTCGTAAAACTCATCAACAAAGAGGATCTTTACGACACTGACCTTATCGAAAAGTATGCGAAGAAGAACGTCGATTACTTCTATATCAGTGGTCATGACTTCATGGACTTTGTAAATTACTACAAAGGTATACTTGAAAGCTCTATCAAAAGATCAGAACAGAACGACATTTCTCAAGTCATCGACACCCATTTAGCGAGTGTCTCTTTCATTCATGAAATGGTTGAGAACGTCGGTATTACTCCTCAAGTTGTTGAAATCGTCAACCAAACGGTCAGCTCCACCGTGGCCTTCGTCAAAAAGAATAAAGATATTCTTCAATACTTAGACATCATTCTTAAAAGACAAAGTTTTCTTTTCGAACACAGTCTTATGACGGCCTATCTTGCCACTTCCATAGCTAAAGAAATGGATTGGATGACGGATGCCACTCTTGAAAAACTTTGTGTGACCGCCCTTCTTCACGATGTCACCTTAAATGATGCCATCAGTGTCCCCATCGAAGAAGTTTTAGATAATATTCATGATGGCCTTTCCAGAAAAGAAAGGGACATGATTTTCAATCACCCCATTTCTGCCTCTGCTCTCCTCAAAGGGAAAGAAGGTTTCCCTCCTGACGTAGATTGGATCATCCTCAACCATCATGAAAGACCAGATGGCTGCGGTTATCCACGAGGCTTGAAAGCAGATCAGATCCCCCCGCTCGCCTGTGTTTTTATTTTGGCAGAAGTTTTCTCAAGACGCCTTTATACCAAGACAGCTAATCCAGAATCTATTGAGTTGTTTGCGAAAGAACTGGCCAGTCAATATGACAAGGGGAATTTCAAAAAGGCCCTTGAAGGCCTTCTCAACGTGATCAAAAAATCAGCAAAAAAATAAATTTTACGACTACCAGTTTTTATAAGGATTTTTTACAAGTGAAGCGTTGGCATAGCGACGATCGTGCGTGACTTCATCACCTACCCATTCAGGTTTTACAATTTCAACATTTTCACTTTCGAGCTCTAACTCAGCAACGACTAAGCCCTCGTTCTCTCCATGAAACTCATCCACTTCCCATACTAAGCCTTCATCCTCGACAAAATATCTGTGTTTTTCAATGAGGGGTTTTTGACAAAGATTTTCAAGAATAAAGCGGGCGTCTTCAACAGGAATTTCATATTCAAACTCTGGTCTCACAGCACCAGCGCCTTTTCCTTTAATGGTAAGCCAAGCTAGATCTTTAACGATGCGAGCACGAACCGTCACACCTTCAGTGGTTAAATACCCCTGAAGATAATAAATACCTTCCACTTTTTTCCAAGAATTATTTTTTACTAAAAACTTCTTTTCAATTTCGATGCCCATAAATTCCTCATTCGCGAGAATTCATTTTTTTTACATCAAGGCCAGGAATCTTATACCGACGATACCAAAGGGTTGGAGTCGACATATTTAAAAGTTTAAGAGACCAGGGCTGAACGCTTAACCAATAGAGTAAATAATAAGCGCCAAGCACCAAAGCATAGTAAAGAATAAGGGCCAACCAGCCAGTCAAAGCTGAAAGGGAAACAAGGAAACACAAAAGAACGCCCCAAGAATAAGAACCTTGAATGGCGTTTTGAGGGCAAACATTGTGACAACGCATGCAGTTTTCACAAGTATATTTCCAAAAGTAACCAGTCCCTTTTTTCACCAAAGACTTGGTGGGACAGACCTCAACACAGAGATTGCAGCTATCGCACTTTTCATTAACATAATAAGTCTTCGCTAAAAATATTTTCCCATAAAGGAAGTAGAGAACGGTCACAGGAAAAAGTAAAAAACCCCAAATAAACTCAGCAATATTATTTGAAGTAAAAAAACGCCCACGCCCAATTTCAATAGAACGTAAAAATTTATGAAGACGAATCTGTGCTCTTCGAAAAATTTCTTTAACACTCTCCTCGTTGTGAGCAGGATGCAAAGTGGTCCAATTAGAGGGCATATTAATCGAAGTCATGGCCTCGGGAAGAAGTCCTTTGAGAGTCAAAAGAGAAGAGACCCAATAATTTCCGGAACCATTGATCCCAGGCAAAAGAACTCGCCCTAAAAGATAGCCGGCCTTCGAAGCAAGAATAGCGCAACGAACACCTTTCATTCGTGGAAAAACTAGACAGAATTTAAGCATACTCCAAGGGGCGGTAAAGCCGTGAGTCGGCATGACAAAAAAAAGAAAGGTTTGTTTTTTATCTTTGATGTCGTCTTTGGGGTTAGCTTTCTCAATAGGAATAAGCTGTGTACTAATTCCCTTCTTTTGATAATGCTCTCTGGCCCAAAGACAAAGCTGAAAAGAATTTCCGGTTCCTGAAGTATAGTAAAAAATGACATGTGTCGTGGTCATAATTCACTTCACTATTTTTCTACAGGACGGCCTTCTTGCATCCACTGAGTAATACCGCCGAGCATGTTACTGACTTTTGTAAAACCTAAACCTTTCATTTGAGTTGCTGCGCTTGCTGAGCGGCGTCCACTGCGGCAATAAACAAGGTAATTTTTATTTTTATCAAGTTTTCCTAACTCTGTACCAAAGCTTGGATTGTAGAAATCAAGATTCATAGAATGCCTTAAATGACCTTGCGAGAATTCATCAGGGGTACGCACATCAAGGAGCACGAACTCTGCATTATTTTCGTTAGCCTTAATCAGTTGTGAACTTGCCTCAGGAGACAAATTATCAAAATTCTGGGCACAGGCGATATTCATAGTGGCACAAAGAATTATAAAGCCTAAGCATTTTTTTAAAATTGACATGTTTTCCTCCTTGGGAACTTGCTAACAAGCTACCATTATTGACACGAGCTATCAACATGTTAAAAAAGGGTGACAAAAGTTGTAAGATCGATACTCTTAAACTCACTAAAGTGAGAGAGGATACTATGGATAAAAAAACCTTGATTATTGTGGGAGCTGGCTTCGGAGGCATACACCTCGCCCAAAGCCTAGGGAAAAGCAAAAATTTGAAAGTGATTATGATTGATAGACGAAATCATCACCTTTTCCAACCTCTTCTTTATCAAGTGGCCACAGCAGGCCTTTCGCCTGCAGAAATAGCCACCCCTATTCGCTCGAGAATAGGAATGAATAAAAATACTGAAGTTATACTTGGTGAAGTGACCGACATACATCTCGAGAATAAAACACTTCTTATATCCATCGACGGAAAACTCAGCTCACTCTCCTACGACTACCTCGTGCTCGCCTGTGGGGCCAACCACCAATACTTTGGGAATGACGCTTGGGAAGAGCATGCCCCTGGACTCAAAACGCTGGAACAGGCCATCGAAATCAGAAGAAGAATTTTAACTGCATTTGAACTGGCCGAAAGAGAACCCAACGAAAAACGTCGCCAGGAACTCCTCACCTTCGCCATCATTGGTGGAGGACCGACTGGAGTAGAGTTAGCCGGTGCCCTTGCCGAGATCAAACAACTCTTCGTAGGAAGAGAATTTTCCCGCATCACTCCTGAAATGACGAAGATCGCCCTCATCGAGGCCATGCCTCGCCTTCTCACCTCCTTCTCGGAAGTTCTAAGCGAAAAAACACGCCTTGACCTTGAGGACCTTGGGGTCACGGTTATGACCAACACAAAAGTAAAAAACATCACCCATGAAGGCGTAGAAATAGAACAGGAAGGCAGGACAAGCTTTATCGCCACTTCCACAACCATGTGGGCCGCAGGAAATAAGGCCAGCATATTAAATCAAAAACTTGGTGCGGAGCTTGACCGTCAAGGCAGAGTCATGGTGAATTCTGATTGCTCACTTCCTCATCACCCAGAAGTTTTTGTCATAGGTGACCAAGCCCATTTTAAAGGAAAGGATGGCCAACCCTTAGCCCCTCTAGCTCCGGTGGCCATTCAGCAAGCGAAATACCTTGCTAAAAAGTTTTTAAAAGGAAATACAAACGCTTTTTCTTATTTTGATAAAGGAACGATGGCCACAATCGGCAGGAAAAAAGCCATTGCAGAGGTTCCCTTTTTTAAGAAAAAGCTCAAGTTTACCGACTTTTTTGCTTGGCTCATGTGGCTTTTCATTCATCTCATTTTTCTTATTGATTTCAAGAATAGAGTTTTTGTATTCTGGCAATGGGCGTGGGCTTATTTCACTTACAAGAGAGGCTCACGAATCATTACCGACTACAATTGGAAACTAAAACCATAGCGTGTATGCAAAACTTAGATTTTCTTTTTACTCATTGGAAAGAGATGGATCAGGCTTACGAAAATTTTAGTAAGCTTGCCAATCTAACTTGCCCCAAGAATTGTTCCTCCTGTTGTCAAAACCACCAAGTGCACACTTCAAGTTTTGAAATGCTTCCTGCTGCCCTACGAATTTATCGTGAAGGGAAAACTGATGACATACGAGAAGCTATTGAACGTTCTTCGCCAAATCACTGCGTCCTACTCAAAGATCATCGTTGCACTCTCTATGAAGAACGCCCGTCGATGTGTCGTCTTTTTGGAATGGGACGAATTGAAAACAAAGACTCATTTTCCATTTGCAAAATCATAAAGAAAGAATATCCAGAAAAAGTCGAAGCTCTTCAGCGTATCGACGAGCTCAAAAACATAAAAAGCTTTAACCAGCTCTACTTCCCTTTAATGACTCAAATCCCGCAGGGTGAAGTAGAAGAACTTCCTATCAATACAGCGCTAAAAAAAGCCATAGAAAAAGTCCTTTTCTACTCTCACTACCAACAAGACTTATGAAACTTTTAATGATTGATTCTCCAGATCATGATCCCCAGAAGAATCTTGAGTATGAAGAGGAACTAAAAAAACAAGTGAACCAAGACCAATATATTCTAAGATTCTGGATCAATGATCCAGTCTTAGTCATGGGGCGATTTCAAAAAGAAGAATACGAGGCCCAAACCGAATTTCTAAAGGCAAACAACATACCCCTTTTGAGAAGAACAACTGGAGGCGGAACTGTTTATCACGATAGAGGAACTCTCAATATCAGTTTTTGCAAACCAAAAAATCCAGTTTTCAAGCAGGGTGAAAAAGATAGCACCATACTCGTTTCTTGGATTGCTGAAGCCCTAAAAGAGCTTCATCTCGACGTAAGACAGGATGAGCGTAATGCCCTTTTTATTGGCGACAAAAAAATTCTCGGCTCTGCTGTTTCCCTCACAGGAGAGGTTCTTCTTTTCCACTGCTCCCTTCTAGTAGAAACCGACTTAAAAAAACTCGAAGGGGCCATCAATTGGACCCCCCACTATTCAGGAGAGAACTTTGTAAAAAGCCATCGTTCTCCGGTTATAAACATTCGTGATATCTCACCTCATCTCACGATCGAGATCATAAAAAAGAAAATTGAAGAGACTGTTTTACGAGGAGTGCCCTATGACAATTTGGGATCAAAAATATAATACACCTCACTTCCTTTATGGAGAACATCCCAACACTTTCCTTGTTGAGCAGAGTAAAAAGATCCCCTCCTATTCAAAAATTCTCTGTCTAGCAGAAGGTGAAGGGCGCAATGCAGTTTTCTTAGCGAAGCTGGGTCATCAGGTGACGGCCGTTGATCTCTCACAAGTCGGTTTAGATAAATTGCAAGCCCTAGCAAAAAAAAACCAAGTCACGATTCAAACGTTTTGTGCTGATTTAGCCTATTTCTCTTTTCCTGAAAATCACTATGATGCCATTATTTCCATTTGGTGCCATCTTCCTCCTCTTCTTAGACAGGAGGTCCATCAAAAGGTTTACCAAAGTCTAAAAATCAATGGGCTTTTCATCCTTGAAGCCTATACCCCAAAACAACTTTCTTATAAAACAGGTGGACCTTCAGAAGAAGGGCTTCTTATTCAGTTGGATGATCTCAAAAAAGATTTTCCTCAACTAAAGTTGCATTTTGCTCAAGAATGCGAACGTTATATTGAAGAGGGTTCAGGACATAAGGGACAAAGTGCTGTGGTCCAGTTTGTTGGACAAAAATAACAGAAAATTCAACTCAATCAAACTTTAATAAAAAAAAATGCTGAACGTAGTTCTCTTTAAATTAATTTTGCTTCGCTACTATAAATATTCGTAAAAACTTAAATCATCCCTTCACTCATAGCTGTACCCGTTTAAACGTCAAGGAGACTCTATGTTTGAAAAATATGATCCTCGCCAAGGAAAAATGTTAAGGATCATGAAGGAAGATGGAACTCTTGAAAAAGACATCCAAGGCCTTCCTCTCATGAACGATGAACAATTACTTCAAGCTTATAAAATAATGGTTCAGGCCCGTGAAGCTGATGAATGGGCAGTCAGCCTTAACCGCCAGGGAAGACTACCAACCTATGCCCCTAATAAAGGTCAGGAAGCCAATACTGTTGGCGCCCTCATGGCCTTAAGAAAAGATGACTGGTTTGTTCAGGCCTTTCGCGAGTTGGGTGGCTTACTTGTGAGAAACGTTCCCCTACGCCAATACTATCTTACTTGGCATGGCAACGAATGGGGCAACCACTATCCTGTAGAAAAATATCATATACTCCCCGTCTCTGTTCCTATCGCTTCTCAATATATGCATGCAGCGGGCTTAGGCTACGCTGAACAATACAAAGGGACCGACCGTGTGGTCATTTCCTATGTTGGCGATGGTGGAACATCAGAAGGTGATTTCTACGAAGGCATTAACTTCGCCGGAGTATGGAAATCCCCTAACATTTTCTACGTACAAAATAACCAATGGGCCATCTCTGTTCCTCGCCATGTTCAAACGGCTACTAAGACGATTGCTGAAAAAGCTGTGGCCGCGGGTTTTGAAGGTGTGCAAATTGATGGTAACGACATTATGGCCGTCTATGCTGCCGTCACTTTGGCCGCAGAGAAGGCCAGAAAAGGTGAAGGCCCTACTCTTATTGAAGGTGTCACTTATCGCCTTGGTGCCCATACAACGGCCGACGACCCTACTCGCTACAGAGATGAGTCTGAAGTAAAATGCTGGGAACCGAAAGAACCTCTGGTTCGCCTTGAAAAATACCTGAGAACTAAAAATCTCTTAAATGACTCTCTTGTCGAGCAAATCAAGAAGGAAGCTAAAGCTCATGCCATCTCTGAATTTGAGGCAGCTGAAAAAACAACTGACCCAACGTTAGAGGAAACCTTCCAATATATGTTCAAAGAAATGCCTCCTATGCTGAAAGAGCAATTGGAAGCGATCAAAGCACGTCGTCTTGCAGGAGGTAACAGATGAGACCCTTAACATTAGTTGGCGCCGTCAATGACGCCCTTAAAGTTGAAATGAGAAATAATCCCAACATCGTCGTCTACGGCGAAGACGTTGGTGTAGAAGGTGGAGTATTTCGCGCTACCGTTGATTTGCAAAAAGAATTTGGAGTCAAGCGCTGCTTTGACTCTCCTCTAGCGGAAAGCGCTATTGTAGGAACGGCCGTTGGTATGGCCATTGCTGGTCTTCGTCCAGTAGTAGAAATGCAATTTTGCGGTTTCATGTGGCCTGCCTTTGATGAAATCATCAACCACGTGGCCCGCTACAGAAACCGTACTCGTGGGGCCATGGGGCTTCCTATGGTGATTCGTTTCCCTTATGGTGGGGGTATACGCGCCCTTGAACACCACTCAGAAAGTCCTGAATCTATTTTAGGTCATGTCCCAGGTCTCAAAGTCGTGATCCCTTCTACTCCTTATGATGCAAAGGGGCTTCTCATTGCAGCGATGAGAGAATCTGACCCTGTGATTTTCATGGAGCCCAAAAGAATTTACCGCTCCATAAAGCAAGAAGTTCCTGAAGAAGCTTATACTCTCCCTATTGGCAAAGCGGCCATCCCTATGCCAGGAGAACACATTACTGTCGTCTCTTATGGTGCCCAAATGAAGGAAGTCCTTCAAGCAGCGGCCAAGCTTAAAGAACAAGGCATATCCGTTGAAGTCGTGGACTTGAGAACGATCTATCCTTACGACAAAGAAACAGTCGTAAACTCAGTTAAAAAGACTGGTCGTTTCCTTATCGTTCATGAAGGGCCTGTAAGTTACGGCATCGGTGCTGAGATGGTGACGATGGTTGCTGAAACCCTCTTCACTCACCTCGAAGCCCCTCCCAGCCGCTTAGGCGGAGCAGATACCGTCTTCCCCTATCCTAGAGCAGAAAATCATTACCTCATCGGTGTTGATGAAATTGCAAACGAGATCAAACGTCTCGTCAACTATGTACCTTAAGGCGGAGGCGTTATGATTTTCGAATTTAAATTCCCCGATGTGGGCGAAGGGGTTCACGAAGGCAAAATCCTTCAACTCAAATTTAAACCAGGTGATAAGGTTGAGGCCGGTGAAATACTTGCCGTAGTTGAAACCGATAAGGTTGTAGCCGAAATTCCTACTTCCAAGTCTGGGACTCTCAAAAAATACGGAGCAGAAGAAGGTCAAATCATTGAAGTGGGTAAGACCTTGGCCTTCATTGAACTTGAAGGCTCAACTGGCGATACAGTAAAAGATGAAGGCCAAGAAAAGAAAACCATTCCCATTTCAGAAGATGACAATGCCGGCGTTGTTGGCCAACTTGAGAGTGCTGGAAACTTTGTTCTTCCTGCCTCTGGAGAAGGTTTTAGCGACCATGGTGCAGAAAAAAATCTTCTCACAGGGAAAGGTCCAAAAGTTTTGGCCACCCCTCTGGCAAGAAAGATGGCTCAAGATCGTGGCATTGATATCGCAGCGATTAAGGGAACAGGTCCTGCTGGACGTGTGACCAAAGAAGATATTCTTAAGGCCCAAGCAGAACTCAAAGAGGCCAAGGTTTCTCTTAAGACTGAAACAACTCATATAGAAGTGACAAAAGTTTCAGCTCCTCTTCCTGAGAAGAAAGCCCCTCAATATGTGGCCAATAAATTAAGTGATGAAACGATAGAGCTTTCTACGATGAGAAAGACTATCGCCAAGAATATGGAAGCGAGCCACGCAGTCCCAACGGCCACTCTTCACGAGATGGCAGTTATTGATGAACTCAAGGCCATGCGCGAGCTCATCAACAAAGGTCGCACAGAACGATTAAGCTACCTTCCTATTTTTGTAAAAATCATTGCGGTCGCCTTGAAACAGTATCCTCAGTTCAATGCCCTCTATGATGCAAGCAAAGGCGAAGTACGTCGCTCTAGCGAAGTCAATATAGGGATTGCTGTCGAAACTGAAAAAGGTCTCATGGTTCCTGTGATTAAAAATGTTGATAAGAAAAACATTTATGAAATTAACGACGCCATCAAGGCCCTTGTCGCTAAAGCGAAAACTGGTAACATCGGACTAGACGATCTACGTGGAGGCACTATCT